>ERZ1292629.89-Hain-H43-01um-R1-89-length-89620-cov-12_pt1 | contig 89620 bp, 172 predicted proteins | sample MGYA00564399_ERZ1292629 | MGnify/ENA primary metagenome ERZ1292629 (study PRJEB36523, sample SAMEA6512636) | groundwater metagenome | collected 2019-01-08 | study: AquaDiva: Metagenomics assemblies of 32 groundwater samples | reverse complement strand
CTTCTTCGGCGCCACCTTCCGCGCCTTCTTGATCTTGGCGACGATCTTCGCCGGGTTGATTCCGAATTGCCAGGCTTGTACCGGGCCGTGATCGACGGTCTGCGTCCATTCGGATTTCAAGATCCCGCTCACTCCGGATTCCGCCGGTGCCTTCGGAGCAAAGCGCTTCTCCGCCTCGTCGGCGATGTTCCACACGTCGGCCTCGGTGAGGACGTTGGAATCTCGCGGCGGCTGCATGGGTGGCGGCGTGACGTTCACCGCGATACCTGGCACCAGGACTTCTTCCGCCTCACATGGTTCCTTGCCGAAGATCTCGCCACGGAGCACTTGGACTTCGGCCTGCACGTTAATCGCGAACCCTACGGCGTAGTTCGTGCGTTGCTCAAGATTCTTGACGGCCAGTTCAAGTGCTTCTAGTCTCTCAATGATGCTGTTGCTCATGGGTCTCCTCTCCGGTGCGCACGTGATTGCGCGGCTTGAATTGGTAAGCGATTTGGTGCACCCATCGCGCCCTACCCTTTCGCGGCGGCCTCGATTCCGCGGCGCTGGTAGTTGCAAGTAGTACCGACAACAAGCGCGGCAACCGTGAATCCACCGCAGAATGCGGCCATGGCCGGAAGTCTCGTAAGCGAAAAAGAGAACAGCGCCACAGCACCCAGCCAGAACATGGCGCTGGTGAAATACTTGAGAAAATGTAGCGCCTTGAGCTGGTCGTCGTGCACGCTCACGCCTTCCTCCGTTCAATCCAGCGGGTCAACTTCTCTTCTGGATACCTGACAGTCCGCGATTCCACCCGAACCCACGGCGGGCCTTTGCCAAGCCGCCTCCAATGGGCGAGCGTGTTCTCATTCAATCCGAGCCGCTCGGCCGCCTCTTTCGTCGTGAGTAGTTTTCCCTTCATGGCCGGCGAGTGTACGGCTCTTGTTTTGGATTGTCAACTGTTGTATGGTGGCGCTCTAACAGCGGCGGGCGTAAGGCCCGCAGAAAGTAGGTTGCGACGATGGCCGGACTACCGGAAGGAACGAAGGCGGAGGTCAAGAAGGCAGTGCGCAAGGCGCGACTCTTGAAGGGCACCGGCGACAGCGAGAAGGCGTTCGAGCTGAGCGACCGCGTGATCGATGGACTCGGCAAGTTGCTCTTGCTCGACCTGAATGCCGAGACGGTCGAGAAGATCGGCGGCGGGTTGGCCGAGCAGTTCAAGGTCTTTGCCGCCGCGTTCGTGCCCCGCGAGCGGACGGTGCTGGCGAAGGTGCCGAGGGCGTGACCACCGCCTCCCGCCACCGTCTCAAGGCACTGGCTCTCAAGCGGGTCGTATCAGGCCCAGGATCGCTTGAGAGCCGCTGGCGGCTTCTACGCTTGGTCTGGGTATGGTGGCGGGGGTACGGGCAATTGCAGCGGCTCCTGGCGGGGTGTGACGACCCTTACGAGGTGGGTCTTTCGAGCATGAGTTACGGCTGGCTGACGCTCCGTTTGCGGTTGGCACTCGCCGAGTGGCGTAGCGCGGCGAATTCTGTCCGCCGGCACAACGCGGGGATTACGCGGCGAAGCGCGGAGATGAGTGCGAAGCTGGCGGAACTAAAGAGGAGGTCTGCCCATGAATAATCAGCCAAGCCTAGCGGATCGGTTCATCGACACGATGAGCCGGATTCGCGAGATTGATGCCGACGTAACTAACGAGAACCCGCACCGGCACATCCTGCGCTCATTGCGCGCGGCGGCCGAAAGGGTTGTCTCAGATGCACTATTAGTGGCGGTCGAGCTTGCTCACGTTGCCGCCGCCATGAAGAGCTATACACGTGACGAGAAATCAGAACTCTAGCTCGGGAGATGAACAGGCCTCGACAGGAGCGGTCGCCTAGTGGCGATGGCAGCAGGCTGTAAACCTGCCACCCTTGCGGAAAACACCGGAGGTTCGAATCCTCCCCGCTCCACCATCCGTTAGGATTGTTTCAGCGGCGTAGCTCAGGAGCAGAGCGCTCGGCTCATAATCGAGAGGTCGCCGGTGCGAATCCGGCCGCCGCAACCAGCGGGAGTAGCTCAGCGGCAGAGCGTCAGCCTTCCAAGCTGTTCGTCACGGGTTCGAGTCCCGTCTCCCGCCCCAACGCCACTATCTGCGGATCTTGTGCTGGGCGGTTGGTCCCGAAGATAGGTATCTAACTTCCGCTCCCGTTGCGATGCGCACTAGCTCGGCCATCTCTTCGATACTACCCGCCTCGGATGCTTCGCCGTCCTCACCCGTAAACGGAAGAGCCTGGCAACGCTCGAATATGTCGGCGTGCGTGAGGGCCACGGACGTAAGCTGAAGGTCAGGGCAGCACGTGGCCGCATGGCGGAGCAAGCCGAGGTCTAGCGCGCCACTCCTGAACCTTCCCTGGATTCCTTCGTTGCCGTTGTGTTCTCCTGGCCATGCCGGCACCGGCAATCGCTCGCCGAGGAACGGTCCCGCCCCGTGGCGGGTTCCGTAGGTGCGAGTAACGCCGATGATTTCGACGCGCTGAATGCCGCATTCCAGAGCCAAGCGCACAGCGTTTCCTGCCGTGACGTTGCTCCAAGTGGTGTGCGGCTGGAGTCCGAACTTCTCGTCAAGTAGCACGCCCTGAGAGCCCTCGAAGATGCAGTCAGAAGAGGCGATCATCGCGGCGGCCTGGTCGGCCGAGATGATGTTGAAGTGAGGGGCAAGCTCTGCGTAAGCTCTGGCGATTTCTTCGTAGCGAGAGGCGTCACAGAGAATCCCGTTAGTGGCTCCAGGGGCTTCCCGCTTGCGCTGCTGAATGAGACGCAGCTTATCGGCTGCCAGTGCCGGAGAGCAGATCTCCGAGGCCCGCAGAACCTCTTCCTTGTGATGCTGGAGATCATCCGCCAGTTCTCCGATGCCCTTGCCGCAGGTTCCGTGAGCATCGGCGCCACGTTGGCGCTCGCGCTCCAGGTTGGCCGCGACATGGAACGGTGTAATGATCGGGCAGCGCTCATCAATGAAGTGCCTGGCGAGAGGATCGGTTCCGAAGTGCGGCCGGAGGGCTGCCGTCTCGTGAGCGAGCGCGACCGGATCGACCATCATAAAGCGGGAGAGGAGCGTTCCGCTGTTGGAGAACGCTCCGCTCCCGAACTGAGAAAAACAGTGGTGTTCGCCGTACTTGGTGACCACGTTGTGGCCCGCCTGTGAACCTCCGGAGAACCGGACGACGAGAGCATTGGCGACATCCCGCGCAAGGTAGTCCACCATCGTTCCCTTGCCTTCGTCGCCGTAGCCGAGGCCGATCACCACTTTTGCTGAGGCCATGACTAGCTCCGCACCCGCGCGGAAGTCACCGCAGGAAGGTTGCCTGAGACTTGCGCGGCCTTCGCCAATACGGCGCCGGCCACGGGCACCAAGGCTTGCGTGGCACTGGCTGCGGCATCGATGCCGGCAGCGCCTTTGCTCTGGAGAACCGAGACAAGCTCAGAGCGATCGGCGCCGAGGATTGTTCCGACGGTCAGGGCGATGGTAGAGATGATGGCCGAGGTGTCGGCGACTTCTTGGACGTTCTCGGTGTTGATGCCGGCCGCCCTGAAGAGATCACGCCATGCCTTCGTGATCGCTGGATTCTGGCCGTGGCTGGTGTGGTGCGGGCGGATAAGGAAGATGTGGAACTTCTCAGCCGCTTCCATGAGCGACTTCACGAACGGCACTTCAGCTTCGAGGGAGTCGCCGAAGCACTCCTTGGCGATCTCTGGTGACGTACCTTGAGCGAGGGGGTCGCCGTTGCCGATGATCGGCTCTTCGTCTCCGATCAAGAACAGAAAACCCTTGGAGCCGTCCCGCTCATGCGCCTCCAGGCGGGTGTGGCGAGCGGCGGCGTAGACCGAGAGATGGTAGCTCTCGCCGTAGTTTCCGCCGCCCTTGTGCGGGATCACCAGCTCATTGCAGGCGTTCAGGAGTTCAGTGGCTCCGGTTTCGAACTGGCTGATCTGGAAGCAGCCGTCCGGGGGGATGGCGCGCTCGTCGTCGTGTGCCATGAAGAGAATGTTGGGACGATCGCTGACGCCCTGCTCCAAGAGAAGCTCGAGAAGCTTGGGTAGTTCCGCCTGCACCGTGAACGGGACCTGCTCCATGCTGCCGGTGGCGTCGATCGAGATGATGATCGGCAGGGCATCGGAGAACCCAGGAGAGAAGCAACATTCCCGGACTCCGTTCCTGAGTTTGCGCGGATCGAGGTGCTCCGCGATGTTCTGAAAGTTGCCGGTGGCCCGAGCCGTGGCGGCGCGCGTGAATGTCTGGCCGCTCGACCGGAGAACGCCGGCGGCCCTTGTGTAGTCGACTGAGCTGTATCCTGAGCTTCCCATGGTTCTGACCTTTCGCCGTTACGACGGCATCGTGAATTCAACGAAGGAGGGCGGGCCGTAGATACTTCTGGCCGTGGCCCTGAGTTGCTGGTAGAGAGCCTCCGCCGACGCCGGGCGGTTCTTCGGCTTCGGCTGAAGGCAGGCTTCGAGTAGTGCCTTGATACCTTCCGGTACGGCCGCGGGGATGGACCTTGAGACCGGATCTCCACCCAGAACGTAGACAATCGACCACGCGAGTGAGTAGAGATCGCCCCTGACTCCAAAAGCCTGTTCGGCGGAGAAGTAGGGCTCGTAACGCGCATCCCGGTACGGGGCGCGCTCGCCGTCCGCCGGACGCACCGCCGAAGTCCAGTCGATCACCTGGCCAAGATGCGACGCCGGATGTACCAGGACGTGATTTGGGGTTACCGCGCAATGGGCATATCCGGCGGCATGCGCAAGCGTCAGGCCCTCTAGGCAACGATTCCAGATGAAGATCATGATTCGCGGATCTACTCCGGATGGATAGGCGGCTCGAATCTCTTCAAGATTAACCCACCCATCCTCGGCTTCCGAATGACGATGGAAGGCATTGACTCGCCTGCCATCGGTCTTGAGTGTGAATGACTCCAGAAGAGACGGCAGGCGGAAGAGTAGGGGTTGCGCGTCAGGTTTGCCCTTGGCCTTCGCCTCGATTGCTCTTAGGGCATCGTGCTCGCGCTGCACGAGGTCGTTATCTCGGGGAGAGTGCGGCAGCCTGACGACTGTCGCCAGGGCCGCAGCGACTTGTGGCTGTGCCACGCCCTCGATAATGCGGCACGTGAGTCCGGAATGGATTTCTCGCGGAAGCGTGTAAATGTAGCGGCTCGTAGCAATCGTCAGTACGTGCCCGTTGGCAAGCCTCGACCAAAGCTCTTGAAGACAGACAAAGGCGTCATGGGCTTTTTTCTTTTGGTCGCTGCTGGTGTAACGGTCCTCATGCACTACGCGCGCAAGGCGGAGATACTCACGCCTTGCTTCGGTTAGATCCGCTGAAGAGAAAATCTCTCCCGGTTGCCGTGCCGTCATGATTTTCGCTGCAACGATTTCTAGTTCCGTCATCTACTCCCCCGGTAACTCCTGAAGTGTAACGCGCCAAGCGTTACAAGTCAAGCCCCTTGACGCTGTATAGAAAAAGGCCCTACACTAGGGCGCGATGAAAGAGGCGTGGAATCTCCGCATCGATCCAACCCTGAAGACCCTACTAAGGGAGGCGGCGAGCAGGCAGGGGCGGACCCTGACAAACTTCACGGTCCATCATCTTGAGCGTGAGGCTAGGCGGGAAATGGCGAGGGTTGCCGATACGCGCAAGCCCGTCTCCCGCTCCAAAACTTCGGGCGCGTAGCTCTGTTGGCAGAGTAGGTGCGTAAGGCACCAGGCCGCGAGTTCGATTCTCGCCGCGTCCACCATCGGGGAGTAGCTCAGCAGGATAGAGCGGCGCACTCCTAATGCGCAGGCCGGCGGTTCGAATCCGTCCTCTCCGACCATCTGAAGTAACCCCGGCGACCCAACAGCGGTGTTGAGTCGCCTTCTAGGAAGGCAGGTATGTCATGAGTGGCTACAGCATCCGCATTATCGAGTACTCCAGTGACGAGAGAGTTGTTTCGATTGACGATATCCCCTATTTCAAGCTTCGCCGATGCGGTGACGAGCTGTGGGTGTGCACCGGAACTCAAGTACAGCCAGAGATTTTCTACGGACGCCCGGAGAGCGGTGGACACTTTCGATGCTTCATCATGAACGATCGAGGAGACAGCACCGATCAATTCTCGATAGGTGCTCAGCCGAGCATGGTAAAAGCGGACAGAGACATCCCCGGTGGCCGGAGCGTTCTGCTCGAGGACTGCCCGGCCCCGCTCATCATCCAGCACGTGGAGATCGAAGGCGGCAGGGTGCGGCGTCGGCTCCGCCTACCGGACGGCGGGCTCATGACTATTGCCGACTGCCAGCGGCTGGCGACCGAGCTTCTGGCCGATATCGCGTTGGCATAGACTCCACCCCGGCGGTTCGCCGTCGGTTCATCCGCGCCGGTGGGTACGGGCGGCCTTCCTATAAATGGCTTGCACCGGGTTCAACTCCTGGGGCGCGGACCAACCCACAATGCGCGAGCCACCGCTCACACGCCGCCTCAACTTTGGCCATGGCTTCAGCGGAGGTTGGGTAGTTACCCAGCACCGGCTTGAGTCCTGGAAGTCGGCAGGTCGCCTGCCACGGACTGTCACCGCCGTTCATTCCCCAGTGGACGCCCCCGAGATGAAATCTGTCGGGGCGGTAATCCCAGCCATTAGAGTACTGGGCTTTGTTGCGTTCCCATCCGAGCGGTGTCTCACTCATGTTAGTCATCCTCCTCAAGGGCCAGCAAGTGGCCACGCCCCGCGGCGTACCCGACGGAATGGCAGAGCGCCTCAAGGTGACCGAGAGTCGGCGGCCAGCTGTCTGAGAGGTCCACCCCTGAATAGGCGTCGTGGACCCCGGCCTCGATGTACTCACCTTGCTCAAGGTCTGCGCCGATCTCTTCGGCGATGGTCTCGGCGAGATCGTTGGCGGTCATGCGGGTTCGCATCTCATCCTCCATTCAGCCCGGCGTCAGCGCCGGGCCATCCCCGCCGGAGCGGGGAACGGTGTTAGGCGGTCAGCATCATCCGCGCGAAGTGCATGGGTTTGTTGGCGTCAATCCACGCCACTGCCGCGCGGCTGACCGTCATCCATAGTGCAGTATGGAGCTGGGGGGGGTATCCCTCGGCATCGTCGTTCCAGCGGTGGGCCATCGCTTGCTGCTCCGGATCGACGGCAAGCGCATCGAGCACGGCAGTCGCTTCGTTGGGCCATAGCCCGGAATCTACAAGCATCGCGCTCATCTTCTCCTTGATTGTCACGTCTCTCTCCCTTGGCCTTCCGGCCTCTATCCAGACCCGCGAGACTCTCCACTCACGGGGCTGGGAGGGGTCGGTCAGCAGTTGAAGCAGCCCCGGAAGAACAGCTCGCGGCCTTCTCGCTGCGTCGCGGGACGGCCGAGTACGTGCCGCAACTCCATCCCCACTGCGGCGGCGAGCTGCACTGACCCACGCCATACCGACCAACCCCACGTCTCACGCTGAATTTTCATCGCCCTACTCCTTTCTTGCCGGTTGTTTCCGGCCGCTACCTTCAGGGCGGAGCGGGAGGAGATCTCCGCTCTGAGGGTAGGGGTCGGGCGGTTACTCGCCGTTGATCCTGGCCACCGCCAACGCCTCGGTCGTGGTCAGGTGCGGATCGACCAGCCATCCCAATGAGTCGCGATGCTCTTCGTCAGTTTGCACGGTCCCCGAGACGGTGCAAATCGCCTTCGTGTCGAGCGACTCGGCCAGCACTTTCCATGCCGCGAGCTGCTTCGTGGTCTTGATGTAGCCGCCCAACTCGGCGAGCAGGTTATGCAACGGGCAGGTCAGGCTGTTCGGGTATTCGGTGGTCATTGGCTTCTCCGTTTCGGTTGGTTGTCTGACTGACAGAGAGAGACTATCCCAACGCAACCGTCGTGTCAATACCCTCGGCCGAACTATTTTCACTGCCTTAGTTACGCCCTCTTCCACGCCTTGCGGACACCGGACACACTCACCCCCGCCCGCGCCGCTACCTCCCTGACGCTCCCGCATCCCGGCGGATACAGGCTCCAATCGACGAGGTTCGGGCGCCGCCCCTTCTGCCCGTTCCGCCGCGCCGTCTCGGCCTTGCGTTCGAGCCTCATCATCTCCGCCTCTACCTCGGCCGTGGCGAGCGGCAGGAGGGCATCGTCAGTTCTGAGGTAGTAGTCCTGTCCCGCCGATACCAGGGGGCCGCTAGCGCTGCCGTAGCGGGCGAGGTAGAGGATGGCGCCATCCCCACGCCGCTCCTTCGTGAGCTTCACCCGTGGCGGCTTCGGGGGCGGTGGTGGTTTCGGCTGCGCCTCGATCCCCAGCGTGGCCAGGATCTGGTGGACACGCTGGCGTGAGCAACCGAGACGCCGGGCGATCTCTGCGGCGCGGTAGTGCTCGGCGAGGGCGGCGACTTGTTGGCGGAGGGTCACGGCAGGCCTTTTCCGCAGCGCAGCTCTCGCCACAGTATTGCCATCTCAACTTCCAACCGACTGACGCGCTCGGCTAGGCCGGCGCGCTCCGTGGCCACCTCTTCATCAATGATAGCCCCCGCCTTTTCAGCTCCACCGGTCGCCGCGCCAGGGGTTGTCTCGCCGCGCGCTTCGACCATCATCTCCCTGGCCTCACGGATCAGCCGTTCCGCCTTCACCCTGGTGCAACTCTTGCGCAGTGCAATCCAGCCGACAGCGTCCACAGCGTCCGTGGCCTTACGCTCGATACCATCGAAGATCTCCAGCGAGCGCAGAATGTACTGTGCGTCCTCTTTCGTCATTTTCATTTTCATGGTAGATCCTCCATTCCTTCCGTTGGTCGTCATCTCCGATCCCCTCGCCCTGCCGCACGAGCGAGTCGCGGGTAGGGCGGGGTTATCGGCGCTCCAGCCTTCGGCACGCAGAGTCACGCGCCATTCTCGCGATGTGGTGGCAATATCCGCCGGCCGCCTCTTCTCGTTCGCGCTCCGTCATGTCTTTGTGGAACGGATAAACATCTTCGCGGCATCGCGGGCACCTTTGCTCGCTGTCCGTAATCGCCACCTGGCAGCACGTAGTGAAATGCGTGCTGTTGGTGGGGCTACAGTGAAAAACGCTTGCCATCGTCTCCCTCCCTTGGCTGCTCATCAAGCCCGGAGCGCCACCTCCGGACGACGGGCCGAGCTGGCCCCGTTTCGCGGTGATCAGGGAATGTCAAGACAGGAATCAAGACCCGCTGCGCTTGAGTGGAATGAGCATCCCGTTCCCCACCAGCCACTGCCTCCGTTGCAACCACACTTCGTTCCCTGGTTGTTGACGTTAACCGTGGCGACACTCTCCTGCGTGTTCGCGTCGAAATAGACAAACACATTGCCTCGTTGGCCGTCGTTAGCAAGCCTCGCCTGGACATATCCCCCTCCGGGGCATTTCGTCGCAGCAAGCGAGTAGCTGCCACACTTACTGGCAGTCCTCTGGTCCTTCAGAACGTTTCCGGTCTGACCGATGAGCTGATTGATACAAGCGCCGCCGCTCGATTCGGCACATCCCTCATGAGATTCAATGTGCTCGTCCGAACAGTTCTCCGTGCAGTTGTTGCACAGGTGTAGCGTGTACAGTAGGACCCATGGTTGCGCCTGGGCGGGGGCCACCATGACCATCACGAGAACCAAGAGCATCACTTTCTTCATCTCGATCTCCTTCTCCTTCTATTACGGCCGGTGGATTCCGGCCGTAACATCAAACGCGTAGCCAGTGGCGGCGCGGGGCCGTGTCCTGGCGGGTTCGCGGAATCAGTACGCCGCCAACAGTTCCTCCTTGCGACGCGCTACCTCCGCCTCGCTGACAGCTCGTTTCTGCTCTCTCTGTGCGGCCGCGACGGCGATTTCTTCACGGCGTTTTTCCACCAGCGCGAAGAAATCCTCTTGCCACGGTCCCTCGTGCAGCCATCCGTAGGTTTCGGTCCACCCAGGTTGCCCACTCGTGACGCCGTAGACTTCCACAGCTCTTGGCTCAAACCACGGATTGTCGGTTTTCACTCCGTCCGGCAGCACCCAGATATGGAACGTTCGCCCGCGCGCGTGACTACCGCTGGCCAAGAACAGCTTCCCGTGCTGGCCACTCCGAAAGATATCGGCGTACTCTCTCGCTCCGTTCATCACTTGCTCCTTTCCGTCCGCTATCCAGCCTTCAGGGCTGATCGCAGGCGGGCAACCGGAACGCCGTGCTCTCGTGCCGCGGCGCGCAGTTCCGAGGCCTCGGCCTGATCGTCCAGCCAGTCTGCGACAGCGTTGGCCCGAGCCTCGTCTACGCCTCGGTCTTGTTCGTCTTCGTAGTGGCGCAGCCACTCGGCGGCGAATCGCAACGCATCGGCGCTAGGCGTTCTGTTAGGCATTGGTTCTCCTCCGTCCGCTATCCAGGCCACGGAGACTCTGCACTCCGGAGGCTGGGAGGGGGCGAATCACTTCACCCACTTAGCGCCAAAATCACCTCCGCTCAGGAGCCCACCTGCGGAGCGACACTCACTCGAGGTGTTGAGTTTCAGTTCCGTCAGCACCGGATTGACTGCGTTGAAGGCGGTCCACGTTGTGGTCAGGCTGTCGATTCGCGCCCCATGGCGCTTGGCCATGTCGGTCAGGAAGGCCACCACCTCATCATGCAGAGATGGGCCGTTGCTGGTGTTCGGTCGCTGTAACGTTACGAGATCAACTGGTTGCACTGCGCTCTCCTTCTCGCCCTTCGCGGGCGGAGTTGATGGGGCCGGCTCTTCACCCGCGCCCCATGGGGGTCAGTGGAATCTGCCGTCCGGGTGCGGGTCTGAAAACTCGCCACCATGTCGCCAGCGCTCATAGGCTCTGTCGCCTGAGTCGCGGTCTTCGTCGTACCTGCGGCATCCTTCGCGGTCACCCTCCTGCCACGCGTCCCTGCGGTCTTCGAGGCTCCACTCTCGGTATGGATCTCTTGCTCGCTCTCGCATCGTCACTCCCTCCGTTCTCCCGCCGCCCGCGTGCTGCCCTCTCGGGTGACGCGGGGAGGCGGGGATGGTTAGGCCTTGGCCTCGGTTTCGAGTTGCGGCAGCAGCTCTTTGCCGAGCGCTAACAGCTCTTCCTCAGTGACCGCGCCACTGATCCTTGAGAGTTTGACCATTGTCTCGCCGAACCGTGGCGGGACCTGGCCAGCGTGGCAGCAAGCCCAACCAGAGAGCTGCTCTGCCACGCACCAGAGCCGGTGTTGCAAGTCGGTTTCGTTCGGTCCCCGCCAGGCATCGGGGGGGGGTTGTGAAGGCGCGGGGCATAGTGAGGTTCACGGTGCATCTCCTTCCGAAAGAATGTGTGCCGCCAGGAGCTTCCCGCACCAGCGGCAGATGTCCTGGTCCGGGAAGTGGAACGGAGAGCTGGTGATGTTGACGCTCTCTTCCGGCTCGAAGGCGTGTGTCTGCGGTTCGAAGCGGCGCGGCGCGACTCCTGGTGTTGATGGCTTCACGCGCCCTCCTTCGCCGGCACCAGGAAGTCGAGAGCCGCCTGGTAGAGAGTGGCAAGGCCAAGACCCCTCGCCAGCAGAGCATCGGCCTCAGGGCAAACCTCAGATGGCAGCAACCTCCAGACGTTGATCCAGTTGTAAACCTGAGAGTTGAGCGCTCCCAGGAGGTCGAAGTCGGCCTCTTCCGCCTTCGAGAGGGGCGTTTCTTCGTCAGTTACTTCGGCGATGCGGTTCATCTCTACCACTCCGGCATCGCGGAGTTCTTCGAGTCTCTGCTCTACGGTTTGCATGCCCTCTCCTTTCGCCGGCCGGTCGTGGCCGGTTAATCCATGACACCGGTCAGAAATCTGCGCCGGTTCCGCCCTTCGACTTCGGCCATGGCGCGGCGGACATACCTATCCTCCTGCCTGGCCTCTTCGCGCAAGAGCGCTTACTCTCGATCCGCCTCAAACTTACCCTCGGCCCGCTTGATCATTTTGGTGAGCAGCCAGGAACTCGGAACCATCGCGTCGGACGGAGGCATTTGAACGCTCATCTCGAGATCTCCCGTTCGCGGCTCCCTAGCGCGGTGTCACGCTCACGCCGCACCTCCCCATGCGGCGAGAATGTCGGCGCGCTCAAGTTCAGCGGCTGCCCTGCCGTGGGCACCGTCGAAATAAAGACTGGTCGGATCGCCGGTGGCGTAACACAGATTGAAGCGTGCCACGCCAGCTTGTACGGTGGAGAGAAACCGCAAATCATCGAGCTGGACAACGGCGCCCGCATATGCCCCTCGCTTGACGGTGTAGAGCCTCGCCGCTGTCACCGTAGATCGCTCGGCCCCCGGCTTCGGCAGGCGCTCGGCCAGCAGGGCGCCGATCTGGGCAAGGCATGCGGCTATCTCGTGCGCCATGCGTGGACCGTCCGATTCCGAGTGATACTCGTCGATACCGTCGGCTACTCGCCGAGGCGCGATTGCTCTCTGTGAGAATTCGTCCTCACTCCAGGCCATAGCTCACCCCTCCTTCGCCTCAGAAATTCTCTCCCTCGCCCAGGCCACGAATTCATCAACTCGCCGGACGGACTGACTGACATGCTCTTCGAAGGCTTCGCGCGCGAGATCTTCGTAGAGCGACACAATGTCGTCGTCGCTCGGGTCGTCGGGCAGACTCTCCAGATCCCCCGTGAAGACCTTGAAATGCAACGGCCGACCGCCGCTGACGTAGCCATCGTCAACTTCATAGGTCCCCTGAAACTTTGCGTCGCTCATCGTTCACCCCTTCTTCGTCTCGATAAACAGGTAACTGCCACCGTCGAAGACGACGAGGCCGTGGCCCATTCCGGTGGCAACCGGTCCTGAGAGTTGAATAACTTCCGTCTTCGCGAGGGCCGACAGAATACCTTCGCGCGGCCAGTCTGCGCCAATCATCATCGGCAGCGAACCGCGAAAGGTGTGAATGGTGTCGCCATCGGGGAGCATGGCGACTGCATCGTCGTAACTTACGATTGCCGGTGTCTCGTCACTTGTCATCGGTCACCCCTCCTGCGGCCGAGCCGCCAGAATAAAAACCACGTTGCCGCCCCGCATCTCCCGAATCATCTGCCCAGCTGATTCAACTGCGGAGTGCTCGCCGTTTCGGACACCCTGGAATCGGAACGTCTCGCCAAACCCTTCGCGCCGTCCTGGCGAACGGAGAAATTCCACACAGTCATCGACGATCACCACGCGCATTGCGGCATTGCCGGAGACAAGCGTGAGGTAAGGTCCCTCTAGGACGGACTCCGCCGACTCGTCGAGGTAGAGAATTTCCAGTTCCCCGGTAACTCTTTCTCCGCCCCGCGGACGGACTGAAAGTTCTCGGCGGCCGGCATACGCCACCGCTTCGGCGGGATGCTCGACCGTGATCTGGCAGCGAGCCATGGCGACGGCGTTCGCGGGTAGGTCGTCGGGCAGACGCATCTTCAGAAAGATGGCCCGCTCGGTCGTCTCTCTGAGGCGGCGCTCTGCGGAGAATCGATCCTGTAATTGCCGCACCTCGGCGCGATACTCTTCGCCCTGGACGCGAATCATTCCGTCGAGCGTTTCGAGCGTGAGCCTGAGCGACGCGATCTCGGCCCGCGCCCGTCTCTTCTGGTTTCTTCCGAAGCGCTTGCTCATGACTCAGAATCGCTCATCAAAGAATTTCCGTACCACGTCCCCGAACTGCGCGGCGGAAAAGTTGCCTGCTTCGCCGCTCGCTTCGTCTTCGAGGTACACCTTGTCTTCCGGTGTTCCAGCCTCGATGATGAAGCCGCCTACGGTGACGGTCTTGTTGGGGTGCCAGCCGTCGAAGTCATCGTCTGCCATTGGTCGCCCTCCCCTTGAAGCTTAATCGTCCCGCCCACTACAGCTCCCCCAGCGTACCGCCAGCAGCAATACAAAGTCAAGCCCCTTGACGGCGTAGTGCCGGGAGACGTACAATCGGCAGCCTATGCGGACTGCTACCATCAGCATCAGAACCGACCCGACGACGAAGCGGCACCTGGTACGCGCCGCTGCCGTCGCGCGCCAAACCCTCACCGACTTCATCCTCCTCCACTGCGAAGAGGCGGCCCATGCCGTGTTGGCGAAGGAGCCGGCGCGGAAGGCGTCCTCCTTCTACCCGCCACCGTTGCGGCGGAAGCGGAAGGTGGTGAAGGCGTGAGCGAGGGCGAGCAACAAGGCCACGTGCCTACCGTGCGAAAAATGCTTCTCCAGGGGAAGTCTTGGGGGGAGATTGGCGAGGCTATCGGATGGGCGGGTGACTTGGCCCGCGAGTGGTGGTATATCGAGGGGCTTGAGGCATGGGCGCGTACCGATGTCACCTGCCGCTTCGCCCTACTCCCCATGATGCAAGACCTCGTCGCCGCATGGATTGCCTGTGGCGGGGTTGCTCCGGGACGACTGGAGATTACCGAGCGCGAACCAGACGGATACGAGTTCCTCGCCGTCACAAACGGCTACGCCGTGAGTCATAGGGTTTCGAGGTTGGCGCTGTCGCTGGCGCGTCCAGGCTACTTGGCAGCGATCGCCGACACGCTCATGCGAGCCCTGGAATTCCGCGGCGGTGAAGTATCGCCGGAGTTGCGGGGGAGTGAGTGAAGCCCTACGACCCCAACTCCTGGGAAGAAAGGGCCAAGGCCATGGTGACGAATCTCGGCCTTGAGCAATACCGTCTCGGCATGGAGCGAGGACTGAAAGAGCTTGAGACCGTCCGGTGCTGGCTTACGAGACAGCCGGACACGAAGCGTCAGGCCGAGACGCGCGAATGGGCGGACAAGCTAATCGCCCGCTACCGGAGGGAGATTGATGAGAAGAAGTTCTGAGAGCTTCAAAGACCCCGCGAAACGTGCCGAATGGGTATATGGCCAGCCGTTGGCACCGTGCCCGGCCTGCGGCAGCTACAACATGAGGCCACAGATTCCGATCGCTCTGGAGACCACAGGGACCGAAACCGTGCAGCAACTGGTCGGAAAGTGGGCGCGTGCAACGAAAGCCGGTGCCACGCCTCTGCAAGGTCTGGCCTACTACGCATGCTTCGACTGCGGCCACAAGGGGCCTGCGGTGGACTGCACGGGTCGCACCAGCGAAGACTGCGGCGCCGATCGCGCTCTCAATGCAGAAATGAAACGGCTGTGGAACGCGCAGACGCCCAGCCCAGGAGTTAAGCCGTGAGCGAGAGCTACTACCACCATACCTGGAAGCCGATTGGCCGAGATGGTCACCTCGACAGCACCTTCCCGAGGCGTTGCCAGATCAGTGGAGCCGCACGCGACTTTCCGCCGTGCCAGGGGAAGGGAGCGATTCGGTCGCGCTGATCTTGCCCCCAGAGAGCCTTAGCCACGCACCATCCCCCTGAACTCCAACATCCTGTACTGTACAGCCTCCGCCACGTGTGAGGCGGATAGTACTTCCGCCCCGGCAAGTAGAGCAATCGTCTCGGCGACGCGAACCACCGTATCCCTGGCATCCGCGCCAAGCGGGATTCGGGAAACGGCATCGGCAAGTAGTCTCCCGGCGCCGTCAGCGAGCGGAGGAAACGCCCGCCGCTCTATCATCCGCACAGCTGCCGCCCGCGCCATCGCTCGCTCCCTGTCGTCACTCGGCCATCGCTCGCGGGACTTCAGGCCTGCCTCGTTCGGACGCACAGCCTCAACCGTCATCTCGGTGACAGCTATCCGCCGCCGCCACCGCTCGACAAGTTTCGCCGAACAGCAACAGGCCGTCGCGTAGTCGCCTAGACTCCCGCACGGGCAAGGTAGCGTCCATCGTGCGGCGATGCCGAGGGTGCGAGCGACCTCCTCTAGCGTCGCCCGCCCTCCGTCAGGATGCCCGATCACCTGCAACGTATGCCCTCCGGCAGCGGCGATCTCAAGGGCGCGGAGAATCACAGGGGTATGGGCCAGCCTCACCCACGGTGACATCGGCGCAGCTAACACGGAGAGCTGGGTCACTCCGGGCTCTTCATCATCATCATGAGAGTTGACCCGCCTTCCATGGTGAGCGCGTAGCCGTGATTGATGATGGTCCCATCGTGCGCTGCCAAGGGCGCGATGAGCATCGTTACGTCTTCGGCATCATGGGCCATGAGCTGGTCGAGGAACGGTTTCGCGGCTGCAAGCATGACGATGGGTTCTGAGTTCTCGCACGGCAGCTCGTCGGACGCGTCGCCGAGGTCTCTGTTTTTTTCTTCCACCCTGAGGACGCCATCCTCCGCCGTCAAGAGAGCGTTTGGTTCGAGACTCCCGCGAACTACCATCATGCGGCGGATCGCGTCGCAGAGGGGCTTCCTTTTCGCGGTCAACGTCACGCCGTCCGTGATCGCTGTCTTTTCGCGAAGGATGTTCGCCGGGAATTCACCTTCCACCGCCCGCACCGCAAGTATTCTGCCGGCGACGCGGAAGAAATGGTGCTTGTCGCCGGAGAAGAACTCAACCGGATCGCCACGCATGAACTCGGGAAGGGCGGCGAGCGCACCCCTGGCGATGATAACCCCGGACTCCGGTATGCCACCATCAACGGCACAGCGTGGCGAGCCGGCGGTTGCGAGTCCTGGCGTGCCGTTCGGCAACGCGCCGAAGTAAGCCCCTTCGAGCTGGAAGCGGTTGCTCTTTTCGCCGATACAGGGCGCCGTTCTGCGAATTGCGGCGCGAAACCAACCGCAGGGTACATCTACTCCGGTGCCATCCTTCGGCGCTTCCGGGAGCGTCGGGAAGTCGTCGGCATCCTGCGACGGCAGCAGCCATGACGCCCTGCCGGAAGAGACCTTGAACCGCTTGTTCTCTGCGGTGGTAATTGTGACGGAATCGCCGGCACCGAGAGTGACCATTTCGAGCAGGCGTTTCGCAGGAAGGAGCGCGCCGCCAGGAGATTCTACGTCGGCGTCGATCTCAAGCCGCAGCGAGAGATCGAGGTCGGTAGCGGAGATGGTGAGGTGTCCATCCTGCGCCGACAGCAGGACGTGCGAGAGGATTGGAATCAAGCTTCTCGCCTGCATGATCGAGGCGGCGAGAGCGAGTTCATCGGATAATGCTTTCCGGTCCACGGTCACCTTCATGCGCTCTTCCTCCAAATCGATGATTGCAAGTCCTCTTCCGGCGTCCGTGCCGGGTACTCGTCGGCGACGTAGGCGCCGGTAAGTTTCGAGAGCAGCTTGGCCACGGCGGGCGGCATCTCGCGGTGGCGGCATTCGAGGACGGCGCTGGCGGCGAGGTCTGGAATGTCGTCGTCGAATGCGTGTAGGCCTTGCCGGGAAAGCTTCCTCTCCAGCTCCTCTCTGTCAGCTCTTTCGATGACCGTCTCCAGTCCGTCGCCATGATCCAACGCCACGTCAACGACCCTATCGAGTCCGCCCTCCCCGCCGACGATGGCGAGAAGAAGGGAGTCGAGTCCCGTGATCTCTACGTCTGAGTCGAGAAGCCTGTCCTCGATCTCTAGGTCAATTTTCATTACACCTTCTCCCCTCTGAAACGAACGCCCCCGCCACCACGGGCGACCAGTCAAACCTTCGCTTCCGTCGTCGGCCACGCGCCGAGTCCAGGAGCGCCGAGAGCGGCTACGGCAGGAGCCTTGCTCTCGGGTGGTGGCGGGGAAAATGATTGCAGTTGCCGTGCGTCCTCGCGCCTGCGCCAGCACGGCGGGCAGTAGCAGAGATGATCGTTGACGTTACCGCCGTTGGAGTTCAGCAGCTCGGCGAGGGTGGGGTGGGTCATCATGCCCCCTCGAAAGAGTGAACCCATTCATAGAAACTCCCGTCACCGACGGACTTCTCGTGTATCGCATCGCCGCGCCCGACGTGGCCACGACGCTTGTGACAGCGCTCTCCTTCAGCGGGGTGGATTGACCGGCACAGTTCGGGCCGATCAATGACGTGGGCGAGGGAGAACACCTTGCCCACGCTGTCTTCCGCGGCCCATTCGAGGCGGGATTTTGGTTTCATCGCCTGAAGCACTCCAGTCGCGGCTGCCGATCAATCATGGCGTGAACTTGCTTCTGTATTTTTTGCAAGAGCGCGGCGGTGTCGCTCGCGACGTAACTACCCGATTGTTGATGCCAATGCATCGCCAAGTCGTAAAAGAGAATCCATTCCATTTCCTCTGCCTGCTGCTCGCTGGACTCAGCTACTCGGCGCACCGCCAGATCTTTCACGAGATGCACGGCGAGAAAACGCGCATCGTCAACCGCGTACTGACTGATAAGAGATTCGATCCTGCGGACGACCCCGTCACGCAGAACGTGGGTTGCGTCCATCTCGACAAGCTCTCGGCAACACTCGCCCAGGCTCTCGGCGGCGAGCTGTTGCGCGGCTTCGAGCGCCTCCCTGTCGGCGAGCGGTGCCGCATGTACCGTGCCATTTGCGTGAACGTCCGTCAGGACGGCTGCCGGATCAAGGCTGGAGAGATCTTCGCTCATGCCCGTGCCTCCAATCCAATCACCCACTCCCAGCCATCGCCGACGCGCTCCGCTTTCACGCTTGCGATGGTGGAGCGGATACGGGCAGCCCATTTCAGCATCGTGGCCGAGGAGCGCCAGGAGAAGCCGCGATCTAATCGGCTGTCGTTAGCCTGCGGATCGGTCGCCTTGTAGCAGATATCCCACCATCCGTCGTCATGGTCGGGGAGTTTTCCGCAGACATCGAAGTCTTCGCCGTATCCGGTCTCCGGATCGAAATAAACGTGGATCGCCTGCCACGTCTCGCGAAACACCAGCGCGTCACCGGGGCGACCGAAGGGGCAGCTGATTTCGTTGTCGCCAATCTGCGGCAGAAGTCGCTCGAAGTCTGCCTGGTCATACGGCGGACTTTTCCCGATGATGTCGCGGTGGAAATGGTCTGGCTGCGGCCTTATCGCCCGCCTCACCTCCGTCAACGTCCCGGCGAGGTAGGAGCGGATCTCCTCGGGGCGAGCGTTGAAGCAACGTTCGCGGTTCATGACAACTTCCCCTCGACAATCTCCGCCAGCTCCCGGCACGCACCCTCAAGAGCCTCCGCCGCGCCGGTGTGGCGGTAGTGCTCTTGCAGTGCCCAGCCGAGCGGGGTGAGCGGGGAATCCTGCGCTGCCTTCCTTCTGTGGTGCGCGGCGCGGGCGGCTAGCTTGGTGGCGAGGTCCTCATGGGGTGTCGGTGCCCTATTGCACCGGCACGGCGAGTCGTCCATCGCGAGCCAGCATCCGATCCCGTGGCCGCAGTCCGGGCATTGTGGGCCGGCGGCGGTGAAGATGGCTGTCATGGTGCCGCCTCGCCAGGGATCGGCGCGGAGAGAAAATCAAAGAGCCTGTCCGCATCGAAGAAGACGCTGGACGCCAGGTCGGGCGTGTTGTAAAACGTGAAGTGGTCGTCTCCGGAATGGGCGTAGTCCGCGCCGATCTCGAAGCTTGTGATCTCGGTCCCGTTGACTCTGTAGACTTGAATCCGCGAACACCCACAGTGGAGGGGCCAGTCAAATAGGGCGTCATCGAAAATGCCCATGCCATCTCGCAACGTCGAGAATCGCGGGTGTGGTGGGTAGACGTAGGCATACACCGCCCAGCGGTGTGGACCTTTCTCGGGGCGATGGGCATCGATTGGTTCCGTGTGATGTTTCACGGTAACCAGGAAGCTCTCACCCTCGCGTCGCCATTCTTCGCGCCAGTTCGCGGGGCTCCATCCGGGCCTCAACAGTGCGCTCATGCCGCACCACCTTTCACGCCCTCACGCCGCCTCTTCTCCTCAGCCAGCAGCCTGCGGAACAGAGCGCCTAGCGAGGTGCCGTCGTCGCCGGCCATGCGCTTGCCGAGTCTCAGTTCCTGTGGGCTGAGCCATACCTTTGTGCTTGCGATCTTCTTCGTCTCTGTCTTCATCTCCGCTACCCTATGCCCGATTCGGTGCCGGTGTCAAGTAGGGGTTGACAATCGCGTGAGACTCGCGTAGGGTCGGCGGCGTAGTCGAAACCCGGAGGCATTAGAAGGGAGTAGGCTACCGGATAGGCAGGAGGTTTTAGCAGTGCGGAGGCAGTCGCGTGCCGCACGCTTTTATCCGAATCGCTGCGACGCGCGGAGCCTCAGAGCGTCGCGGCATTAACACGATGGAGAAGCGAGGATGGCACTGCATATCGAGAGCGGGCATCAGGTGATGGCAAACGCCAAGATGATCGAGGGTGACAGCGTTCGCTTCGAGACCGAGGACGGCAGAACTGCGTTCGAGGTCAGGATCTCCGACGGTCACAGCATTGAGGTTCGGGTGGTCATGGCGATTAAGGACGGATCGGAGATCTACAATTCGCCCCTGTCGGTGATTCCGCTGGCATCCAACGCCATCATCGTTCGGCTGGTGAAAATCGAGGACGCTAGAGATGCGTAGAATTAGAAACCCAGGACGATTCCAGTCTGCTAGGTCGGCAGCTGCTGCCATGCGCGGCGTAGCGAACGGAATCGAGACGGGAGGAATCTCCGAGATGGTGTCCTTCGAGGTCAAGTGTCGATTTGCTTCCAAGGAAGAAATCGCCTACTCGCTGAAGAAGGGTGCCGAGAAGGCCGAGTCGAAGGGAAAGGTTTAGGGCGGAGTAGCTCACCGCCGAACTATTGGGGCGACCCGATCAAGACGGCTAGACCCCGCGAGGATGGCTCCCTTGCGACGGCGACGAGAGAGCGGCGACCATGCACGCGCCTTGAAAACTCTTGCAGGCTGCTCTCGTGACAACCTCGTGGACATTCGCCTGGCATAGCCGAATCAAAGCGGGTCACCAACGAGGGCAGCCTGGAAGGGTTGGCGGAGGGCGGAAGGTCGGCACTTACGGCGAACGGCCACTGCAACATACTCCCGGACGGTCGACAGGGGAATCTACATAAACAGCCCTTGCCGGGAGTATCTTGGAGTGACCATGGAGCGGAGACGCAATGCAAGATAACGAGAGTCCGAAGTGTTGGGAGTGCCTCAAGTGCGGATGGCAGTCGTTGGGGTCGTCACTTGATCTGCCGGCGGTTGTCTGTCTGTGCGGAGCGGGTGTCGGGACATGGCATGTCAGCTCCGTTCGCCGCACGATTGGCCAGCACTTCCACGGCATCAACTGCCCGAAAGTGATTCATGAGGGAGACGGATTCCTCCATTCGCCGGATGACGATTCGCCGTATTCCGTTGACGGGGTGATCTACTGCGGGCGCTGCCACATGGCGCTATAGGGAGAGACAGATGAAGCCGAAGAAAGTACGCGAGGCAGTGGCAGAGGCCGAGCGGTTCCTCGTCCGAGCCAAGGAATTGCTCGCGACGGAATCTCAGTGTGACTGGAATCCGAAGGAAAAGTTCTTCCCGTCAACATCCGGCCGACAGTCCGGTGCCTGCCGTCGATCTTCCCTAGACCTGGCGCGGGCTCTGGCGGCGATGCGGAAGACGTGAGCGATGGAAATCCTGAAGCGAGGTACGCCGCCACCAGAGAGGGTTTACGAAGCCGTGTGCCGAGTGTGCGAAACAGAATTTCGTTTCCAGCGGTCAGAGGGAAAGGTCGAGTACGACCAGAGAGACGGAAATTTTATTCAGATCTGCTGTCCGGTGTGTGGCCAGCCTGTCGCCCTGAACCTGTAACACCATTGACGAAGTGGCGGAACCGGTAGACGCAGCAGACTTAGAATCTGCCGCCTAGTGTATGCGGGTTCGACTCCCGCCTTCGTCACCAACGATCTTTGACACTTGCATGCTGTTACCGCTTCCGTTCTCGCTATATATCGGCGGCGGGAGTCGCGTCTGCTGACCGAGGGTTCTGGGGATGCCCGGATCACCTAAGACAGTCGTCTACGCTTCGAGTCGGCGGTAACAGCATGGAGGTGTCAGGGCATGAGTAAGAAGAAACCGGCGAGGCTCTTTCGGGTATACGTCGCACAGGTGAATCAAGCCTGTATCGAAGTCATGGCCCCGGACGAAGAAGAGGCGCGAGAACGAGGCTATGAAAAATGGAGGCGCGAAGAGGCGCATTCCTACGTGACAGCTGTCGAGTGTGACGACTACTGCTAGGCGCTTGCACCAACCCTGCCGCCGGCCGATGGGCTTGCCCGTTATCGCTATAGCGGCGGTCGTACCCGGTGGGGTTGGTGGAGGTGCCGGCAGGCAGGGCGGCGAGCGCTCGTCGTGACCTCTGCGGATACGCGATCCGCGCCGGTTCGTTGGCAGCACCGATGCGTCAGGAAACGTCGGATTGGCCGGCGCCTCCACGTTGCAATCTGGGCAGGGTCGGCGGAAATAGTGGCCGCTCCGATCTGCCACCAACAAGAAGTGCATACCCTCGGGCGTAATGGTCCGAGTGCGTGGCGCACCTGGCCAGTGGTGGTAGTTCGGAGCGGCTCGACCGCTTTCGGTGTGGTCCCGAGCCAGGCAGTACAGAGAACACGAGGCGAAGGGCTCCTTCAAGGCGCCAGGGAGTCTTAGCCGCACGAGCCATCGGGGCGTGGCACCACAATAAGGGAGGCAGGGGATGGGAGGCGACGGACATATCACGATCTGGAATTCTGAGAAGGTCAGGGCGGCGTGGCCTGATGCCGATCGGCTGTTCCGGTGCCTTCCCAATCACTACCAGCACAGCCTCGAAGGGCGGACCTACGACCACTGTTACGAGGCCACTTCATACAGCTCCTGGGGGGACGAGGACGACTGGTATGTGGATTATGTCGAGGATGATCCCGAGAAGCGACCAGCCCTGCTTGAAAGGGTTCGTGCATTCGTCGAATGGCTAGACGAGAATGCAGACGGGAGATGGGAAGTATGGAATTGAACCGCCGAACCCGCCGCAAGCTCCGCGAGTACCAGCTCCGCGAAGCGCTGCGTTTGGAGCGGGAGGACAGCGACCTACGATCCGCGGAGATGGCCAGTCGCCGCGAGGTCGAGCTGCCCGTCCCGATCCGTGCCGGATGGGAGCGGTACTTTTTCGTACGTCACGACTTCCGCTCTTCCGATGATGGCCCTTACCTCGAAAGAGTCCTGCGCCTTGTCCAGAATCTCGAGGTTTCCAATCGTCTCGACTTCGCGAGACGCGATTGGGAACATGGCGGGAAGATGGTGCCGCAAGAGCACGTGCTGTGCACCGTTGATGCCGAGACGTATTGGGCGATGACGGAGCGGATGCGAGGGCACTTCCGCTTGAGCGTACGGCGACGGAAAGACTGGCGAGGACGCACGACAGTAAGTGCCAAGTTCGAGGTGGCGCACCCCTGGAAATTCGTCTCGCGCGTCCGCGCCCACTACCGGACGCATGAGGTGGTGTTCGATTCGAACTTCGCCAGCGAGCGCGCCTGGATTGACCATAAGCTGTACGGGCCATGGATGAAGTTCCGGCATTGTGTCAGGTGGCGAGGGCGGAGACTTGATGACTACTCCCGCAAGCCGGATCGACGGGAGCCCGTGACGGATGCTGCGCCGGGAGAGTGATGCAATGAACGCATACCAACAGAACGCGGATGAGAAAGACCCTGAAGGCAAGGACGGTGACCCGACGTGCAAGGACTGCGGAGGGCAAATGCAGTGGTGCGCAGTCTGCTGCGTGTGGACAAAGACGTGCTGTGTCCAGTGGGGGACGTGCGCTTGCTCGTGAGCGCCCGCAGCGGAATGGAGTGCATGAGATGAGCGAACCAAAGATGACCGGAGAGAAGACCTGTTCGAAGTGCGAGAAGCCGAAGCACGTTATGTTCTTCGATGGCGACAGTTCTTCCAGTGATGGCCTCCGCCCTGACTGCAAGGAGTGCCGTGGAAAACGGAAGTCGCCAAAGAAGAACGTCCGCGGCCTTCGTGAGGGCGGGTGGTGACCACTCACCGTATCAGCTCCTCCTTCCGTCGCTGGGCCAAGGCCGAGCCGCAAGTCTGGCTCCCGCGATACGCCGCTCTCTACGGGAAGTTTCTGGCGCTCGTGGCGGAGAAGAAACCGGCCCCGGAGACGCGTCGCTGGTCCGAGCGCAACAAACAGAGGATCGACAGGCTCAGGCTGCCCTCGCGCGGGTTCGCTCCCCATTGGCGGGCTATCGACAGGGCGTTCCTGGCATTGATTTGGCTCTTCGAGACCTACGCCACCGTGGCCAAGTGGACAAGGCGGCGGTTTTCTAAACCGCAGACCGCAGGTTCGAATCCTGCCGGTGGCTCCACCGATACGAGGGTACAAGAATAAATGGAACCAATCTCAAGTAGCGCTCTGACAACCTCGGCCATCGTCCTCGCGGTCGGTGGAGCATTGATCGCTTGGGCGAGGGATCTCCCGCGGATCATCGGAAGGTTCTTGGCCAGGCATTCGTGCGCTTCGGTGTACGTCCGCGACCAGGACCTCGTGCGCCAGCTCGGCATTGCCGGGCTTGAACTGTGGGGAGTGCGCGGGCGGTGGATCTCGGCATCTCTGAAGATCTTGCGGGAGCGCTCCGAGGTGACGTTCGAACCAGCGCGCGGCTGGCACTTGGTGCGGTGGCAGGGGATGTTTTTGCTGCTCGACAGGGGGAAGGAAGATTCGCCGTCAGCGCCCAACTCCGACGGGCGGATGCAAGGCCAAACAGAGACTCTCACCCTCTACGCAATGAGGCGTCACGCCGCCAGGTTGCGGGAGATCGTTCGCGAGGGTTCCGAGTACGGTCGAATTCGCCTTGGCGCTGAGGGTGCAGTAAAAATCCTCGATCGCTGGGGGGAGGGATGGGTTGACCTTCCCGCCTCGCAGTCGCGCTCCCTGGCTAGTGTTGTGTTGCCAGGAGCAGAGGCGGAAGATTTACTAGAAAAGGTTCGCCTGTTCCTTTCTCGCGCTAGCTGGTACGCCGAGCGCGGGGTCCCATGGCGACTCGGGATCGGCATATTCGGCCCTCCGGGCAGTGGGAAGAGCACTCTGGTGCGGGCGCTGTGTAGTGAGTGCAAGCTCGTCCTCCATGTCGCCGACATCTCGAGCAAGAGCGTCGGCGATTCACAGCTCATTCAGGCACTGGCAAGGACTGGTCCTAAGTCGGCCGTCCTGTTTGACGATTTTGATGCGACGCGATTGCCATCTCGAGACGACGCCCCTGGCGGCGTGACGCTCGCTGGCCTTTTCGCGGCCTTCGATGGTCCGACCGCGGCCGAAGGGCGAATCCTATTCATCTGCTCGAACAACCCGGAGCGCCTTGACCCCGCGCTCCTCCGTCCCGGCCGAATTGATATCTCCCTGACGCTTGCGGCAGCCACCAGCGATCAGGCCAGCCGTCTGTACCTGCTCTGGCATCCAGGAGACGAGGTTGGTGCCAAAAAGTTCGGAAGAGACGGCGAAGGTCACGCAATGGCCCACCTGCAAGGCTGTCTGCTCTCCGGGGCTTTTCCGGGGCACGGAATCGGCTTGCCTGTCGGCGCCGACCATGAAGAGGAGGCGGCATGATCTCTATTCCAACTCGCGGACTCGTTCTCGCCGCCCTAGCGCTGCTCCTCATCGCCGCCTCTGTCCGCCGCCCCTCCTGGGAAGACACGGACAACGACGGTAGGAACACCCGCCAGCAGATCCTCGAATGGACCTGCCAAGTCGCGCTCGGCCCGCGCGGCGGCATCCTTGAGGCCCGGTGCCTTGACGGCTACAGCGGCGAGCTGATCGAGACGAAGCGGGTGTCCGAGGACATTGAAATCGACCATCTATACCCGTGGTCGGTCGCTGCCCAGCGGGGCGCCTTCGCCGACCGTAAGCTCGCCCGCGAGGCCTTCTACGGCGACCTCGATAACTTGGTGGTCACAAGCTCGAAGGCCAACGCCAAGAAGTCCGACAAGATGCCGGGCGAGTGGTGCCCGCCTTCGGTGCTCGGCAGAAAGTCGGCGGCGGCCCGTATCAGGCGTGTCGTGGACCGGCACGGGTTACCGTTGCTGCCGGCGGAGTCAGCCGCTGTCGAGGCGTGGGAGGCTGGTGAGTGCGGGATTCCTGGCCAGCCGTAGAGCCCGCGCGGTGGTAGACTACCCGCGATGCTCACCCTCCCAGCGATGCAGCGATGCCTCCCCGGCCTACCGGCGGCGAAGGCGGCCGAGTTCTTCCCCTGCCTCTCGGCGGCCTGCACGGAATTCGAGATCAACACCCCTCGCCGTCTCGCCGCCTTCCTTGCCCAGCTCGCCGTCGAAAGCAACGATCTACGAGCATGGGAGGAGGGGCTGTACTACCGGGCAGAGAGACTGCCGGCGGTGTGGGGCGTGTTCGCCGTGGACGCCTCGCTACCGCCCTCGAAGCGGTTGCCTAATCTACTTGCTAGGCAGTATGCGAGGAGCCCGCAGAAGCTCGCCAGCTTCGTCTACGCCGGCAAGAACGGCAACGGCGACGAGGCATCTGGCGACGGGTGGAACTATCGAGGGCGTGGGCCTATTCAGCTCACGGGGAAAGCTAACTATGCCGCCATCGGCGATGCGCTCGGCGTCGACCTCGTAAGCGATCCCGGCCTTGTCGCAACTCCTGCCGTGGGTTTCAGGGTGGCCGGAGAGTTCTGGGTTCGCGGAAACTGCAACAGCCTCGCCGACCGTGGCCAGATCGATGCAATTACCCGATGCATCAACGGGCGGGCGATGCTTCATAAGGAGAAGCGGCGAGAGCGGTACGAGAGTAACCTGACAACTCTTTCCCCCGGCGGCGCTGTAGGCTGAGAGCAATTGAGCACTCGGCCTAACCGGTACCTTGACGGCAACGGAAACAGGCGCACGCCGCCGGGGTGATTACCGACGGTCGTAGGAATCGAGGCCTGGCCTGGTCTGTCGGGAATGTTCGCCGCGGATGCCGTCCCAGATACGAGACATTTCCGATGCCTTGCGTTCGGCAAGGACCTTGTCGCCGACACACCAGGTATGGACGAAGGGGCGACCGTCGCGGGAGAAGTACCTCTCGTCGTCGGCGATCTCCTTCCCGCATAGATGACAGTTCATCGGTGCCTTCTCCTTGCGTCGCCGAGCGTGGCGAGGGGCTTCCTCTTCCGCTTCTTCGCCTTCCGCTTCCTCGGTGTCGGCCCGGCGATTGGCATCGCCCACCAGACCATGCGGCCGGAACCCGTGAGGTTCATGGCTCGTCCTCAGCAAACGGTAGCACGTGGTCCGGATAGATCGCCTTCCAGATCAGCGGGGCGTAATCCTTGCCGTCTAGCATCTTGAAAAGAATTGCTGGATTGCCTTGCTTTGTGAAGATCGCGGCGGCATCCTTCCTGCTCATGCTCATGCTTGCCGCTCCGCTCGCTTCGAAAGTCTTCCGACATCGTGCCTCGATGCTCGCGAATTCTTCCTTCTGACGCGCCTCTTCTCTGCGGACCCAGGCATAGAATTCGTCCGGAACGTGGTCGAGAACGTCGTCAAGAGATCCGCCACATGATAGCGCCTCCCAGATGGTGCGATTGCTGCACGAGGTCAGGATGCGGTGCAGCCGCACGTACTCGTCAAGCTTCACCTTCACCCGCTGTCCAGTGCTCGAGTAGCGAAGAACGAAACCTTCGAACGACGCCCCTGGCGGTGCCGAAGAAAGCAACTCTTCCACGCTTCCGACGTCAAAGCGCTTAGCGCTAGCACCAGCCCACCCAGGCAACGGCAGGTCCTCGCCCGTCGCGTTGTCGATTGCGGCGATGAGGACCAGCTCGGCGCGGGAGCCGTAGTTCACGACGATCCGGTTGGCCGGATAGATGATTTCAAAAAGCCAGGTCTGGCCGAGTGGAATCTCGGTGTCGCCGCAGCGCTCCCGCCACCATGCCGTAGCCCACCTGGCCTGCTCACTGGAAAAGCTGCCGCGCGTAGCGATCTCAATTCGATTGGTCTCAGGATTACGGAATGAAACACCGAGGCTGCCGTCAAGCTTCTCCCATGCCTCGAAGGGAGAGCCAATCGGAAGGCGCGGCAATGGGCTCGATTCCGGGAGGTGTTGCGAGAGGTTGAAAAACTTGCGGAACGGTCGCGCCACGACGTAGCCGCCGTGGTCGAGGATTAGGCCGCGACAGGTCAGCGTCTCCGGCGTCCACGCGTCACAGTACGCGGCCCTCGCCGTGTAGTTGTAGATTCTGAGTCCCGAGCTGTGCTCTCGAATCGAGATGTATCCCGACTCGGCTAGGTGCGGCAGTTCTTCGAAATTGAGGAACTCGCTTGCGTGGGTTGCGCTCACGGCCGCCCACCTGCCACCCGAAGCGGGCGCACGTTCGAGGGGCCTTCGCCGCGCAGCATTGCAATCTCCGCCCTGAGTGCGGCAACCTCTGCGGCGTGCTTTTCTTCCTCGGCCGCGAGCTGGCGGCGGAGATCCCGGCACACCGTGCGCAGCTGCCCCTCCGCGTCGACCGCCCAATCCGTGCGATGGTTCATTTCTGCATCACGCGCCATGGTTGGCCTCCTTGCCGGGTACATCTTCCGTGGCCAGCTCAAGAGCACGAAGAAGGATGCTGGTAGGCATGTCCGTAAACCCGTTGGTCGAGTAGCCGCGCCAGATAGCCTTCTCGACCTCCTGGCTCCATCCCTTTCCTTGGCCATATTCGGCCAGGGCTTTCCGGAGTAACTTGCGGGCCTCGTCGCCGAGCGGCGGTAGCCCCTGCCATGCAATGAGATCGTTGTAGTCCCTGCTGGTCACGGCCGCCCTCCCTTCGAGCAGGTAGCCGGCCGCGGCTCTGTTGCGGCTAGATCGATGGCACGAAAGAGGACATCGGGGCGCATTCCCGCGAGTCCCTCGGTGGTATAAACTTTCTGACTGAGCCATCGCGACTCTTCACCTTCCCTGGTCCAACCATTTCGCTTTCCACACTCCATGTGCGCCTGACGCACGAACTTCAGAACTCGGTCGTTGGTGGTGCTCACTGACAAACACCAGCCGGCGGCATCTCGCCTGGCGATCCTGGCTCTTTCCCAGTCGACTAGCTCGGCCAGTTCTTGCGCCCACTCGCCGACTCGCGCGGGATTATCCGCTTCGAGATGTCGTCCAATCGTCGCATGGAGATCGAATATCCGCTTTCTTTTCCACACCCACCCGGGCTCGATACCGAGTGGTGTCCTTGTTGCTTCGTTCATGACACTCCCTTCGAACAAGGAACCATCGGGTTTACCTGCCATCGGTAGCTGCTCCGAGCGAATCTCGAGAAGCCACACACCGTCACGGTCTCACCGACGCGCGGCTCGAATGACAGTGGGTTCTTGATCCATGGCCAGCAGACCGCGACTACCTCCGTCACAAAGTACAGTTCCTCTCCGCCCGCATCGGGGGGTTCAAGTACGATTTCCAGGCGCCCCGTGGTAAGGGAGAGGTACGCAGCCTTGACGCGCCCCTTGACACGCACAAGCTCTCCTGGATCATGCTCGACACCAGCACCTCCCGGCGGGTACTGCGAAAGGCTCTCGACGGCGTGGGCGCGGAACTCCTGCCCTGCCGCTACGGCAGCCATGGCAAGGCCGGCGACGATGGTGGTGACGACAACGCTTTTCAAGATCCACTCTGCTCTTCGCATTCGATCCTCCGTTGGAGTTGTGCAAAAAACTTGTCCAGATCTTCCGCCTTCACGGGATCGCATGGCCCCACAAAGATCAGGAAGTCTTGAACGCTCTCCCGGCACTGCTCACACTCCGCAAGGTGCCTCCACGTCTGGTCACAGGCGACGTGAGACGGAAGGAACCAGCAGCGAATCTGATACCACCGCGCGGCAAGCCACAAATCAAACTCGCGGCAGTCCCCGCCCCTCGGCCAGACTTGGTATTGTGGCGCGCTCATGACGACGCCTTCGCGCTCGCGAGGAAGGAGGACAAATCTAAACTCATCCGTCCAGCCTCTTCGAGCATACGTCGCGCATCGGCACGCGCCAGCTCGTATCCCGCCGCGAAGGCGATGGATACCAGATCGTGCGCGATGCTCCCCGGAACGATCGCCGCCTCGACAACGGGCGATGATTGCGGCCGCTCGCGCCGTGTGAATTCCTTGAGGTAACCTCCGTTAAGCGGTCTCATGATGGTGCCCCCTCTCCGCGCTCCGCTTCAAGCGCCTGGAAATCTAGTAGTCCGGCTACGACGGGATAGCAGTGGTCGCAGTCGGCGACGTGCTCGATCGTCCATAGGTGGCGGGGTTGGCAGAGCAGGTCGTCTGTAAACGCCGCGAGCACCTCGACGGGCGGGCACGGGCGATGTCGAGGCGCAGTCATCCTCTGTTGGTTAGTTCGAGCGCCGGTCGAGGCCGCGGGGACCCTGACTGCGGATTCCGAGGCACAACCCTCGGGGGCGGGCACTGCTGAGGTTTCCTTGACGTACATCGTTGGCACCTCTTCCGGCGCTCGTCACTGGCGGGGAGGATTCCTCGCCAGTGACCGGGGCCGGGCGGTTAACTCGTCTTCATTCCCGGAAAGTAAACGATAATGTCGCGGCCCATGCTGTCGGTTCGTGCCTTGCCGAAGATGTACGCAAGCTCTTCGCGGCGCTCCGCGTCCTCTTCGGCCGCGATGCAATCGGCGATGATCCCGTGGGCTTCACCTTGGCCGCAGACGAAGCCGACGCACGCGGCCCCGAACATTCCTCTTCCCGAATAGTCGCGCCGCACTTCGTCGGCGTAGCCTTCTAGTAGGTCGGCGAATTCTTCGGCGGTCATGGCCTGCCTCCGTCAGTCAACCCGAGGATGCTCCTGCACTCTCGGGCAATGCTCAGGTTCATCCACGCCAGACACTCTGGCGGCAACCCGAGTTCCTTCCTCACAAGATCACTCACAAGGGTGATACCGCACGGCTCGCCCTTGTGGCCCATCGTCTTCATGATTTGAGCCCGCGCCTTTTTTCCGGCTGGGCCTCGAAGGGCATCGAGGTTACAGGTGCCGACGGTGGCGGCGTGAATCGCGAGCGCGAGAGTGTGGGTGCCACCTTCTTTTTGTCCAAACTCCCACCATTCAGCGGCCGCCATCTCCGCATCCGCCGCCTCTTCGCGCTCTTCATCGGCCATTCCTGTGATGCGGAGGGCCTCTTCGACGGAGAGGAAGTCTGCCATGTCTACGGCCTCTTCGCGCTCGGCCTCGCGCTCTTCGAATTCATCTTCAAGCTCGGCGACGTCAGAACGAATAGTCATGGTATGCACGCCGTTCTCCCAGGATGATCTTCCATCCACCCGTTGCCTTCCATTGACTGTTGCGACTGATGCGAGCCTCCCTAACCTCGGCGCCAGGATCGCCCTCGTAACGGTATTGCTGGCTGTCGCTCATGCCGTTCGTGTCCGTGCGGATGGCCCGGTCTTTTTGAAACCAGAACCTCTTCCCGGAAGTGGCGACGCGGGTTATCGTTCCGGTGCTGCGATCTGAATAGTGCAGCAGCGTGATGCCCATTCCTACCACTGGTACAGGGGTGGTCATGACGCCAGCTCCTCGGCAGTGCCAAGCCGCGAGCGAAGCCGGAAATCTTCCGCCATGACGATCCCCGCGACGCTTGCCGTCGCTCCGGCACGGTAGAGTGTCGCTACTTTTGCGGCCATCGCGCGGAGCGTTGCCGGGCCAGCCCATCCGCCGGCCGCGATGTAGGCGGCCTGCCAGCGGGTCATCCATCGTGAACTTGGGGTTTCGGTTCGCATGTCACGCTCCTTTGGCGACCCACTCGCCGGATGAGTTGAGGATTGCGCCGTCCGACTCCCGTACCAGGCCGGCGCGACGGGGGTTTCCGGCCCTGACCTCCGCGTCACATTCCGCCTCATACAACAGGCGGCGCTTCATGCGCTCGGCCTCCGCGATCACGGCAAGGCGCGCACGCTCGGCCCGCAGAGACTCGGTGAATTCGATCCGCTCGGCCGACGTCTTGTCGCGGAGGGTCAACGCCTCTTTGTCGCTCACCGTCTCGTAACCATCGGCAAGGGCGACCGCGAACACGTTGACGGATTTGCTTGTGTTTCGGTTGTCCTTCTGGCCGAGCTTGAGCAGGTCGCCAGGCTCGGCGGCCACCTCGGCAATCTGGTCGTTGTGTGAGACCCCGAATTTCAGCTCGGGGTACGACCCCACGGGCCAGTTCGCGACGCGGGCGATCCACGGGCGGCCGTAGCGGCGACTGTTGTACTGCTCTACTTCGTAGGTGTATGCGGTCATCTCGTCTCCCTCCAATGCGCCAACAATACCAACCCAGCGCGTAGCTGTCAATAGGTTAGGCGTAGATTCCCGAAGAAAGTCTATAAGTCCTTTGTTCCCACGTACTTATAGACAGTCTGAACATGCACTCCCAGGGCATCGGCCGCCTTCTGCCGGCTCATCCCGCCGGCCACCAGCTCGCGTGCACGATCCTTCCTTTCATCCCGTCGCGCTCTTCGGGCAGCGATGGCCGGGCTCCAGCCAGCCCGCGCCGGACGGGCACTGACTCCGGCGCGACGGAGAATCCAGCTCACTCGCGCCACCGTGATCCCAAGAGCATCGGCTATTTGCCTCTGGCTGGGCTTAGGATCGCTTGCCGCCATGGCTAGCACCTGGGCATCGGTCTGCCCTCGCGGCGGGCCTGGCGGGCGCCTAGCGTCGCTCACGGTGGCCTCGGTTGGCGAGTGCCCACAGGCGCAGAGCGACGGCGATGATGGCCAGCGCTAGAAGGTCAGGCATGCGCCCGCCCCTTCGCCGGCTCCCGCTTCTTCTTCACCGGCCGAAACGCCTGAAACGAGTGGAAGTCGGCGGGATATGTCGCCAGAAGCTCCAACAAGTGGCGCTGATTCAACCGCCGCGCCTCGATCACCATCGCCCAGGCGTTGGCACGCTCGGCGAAGAGGCGGTAGGCGAGGACGGCGTTGACGACGAGGGGGATGGTCAGGACGATTTCCATGACAACTCCTCTAGCGCCCGCTTGAAGGCAAGAAGCTCGCCCCTGACAGGCTTGTCGGTATCGCCGGGATGGAGGATGACCACGCCCAGCGAAATCACATGGTTGCCACGCCAGAGCAGGCACACCGTGACGCGCCCCCGGCGGAAGTAGCTGGTCTCGTAGTGCTCTGGTGGTAACGACAGCGCTCGCGGGTAGTCGTACCGAATGATTCTCTTCTCGGCGGCGAGAAGCGGGACTCTTTCTAGCATGATCTCTCCCTCCTCTCCTCCGGCGAATCAATTGTCATTGCTTGGCCGCAGTGCTTCGGCCAGCCCACGCTAAGGCACTCGGCAGAATCCACTTTCTTCGCTGCCCCGCACGTCGTACACCAGACGATGCCGCGGCGGAGCTGTGGCACTTCAGAGACGACCGTCCGCAGATCAGGCACGCTTCCTCCTTGTGATTATCAGCCACAGAACAGAAAGCCCAAGGCTAAGAGCGGAGGTGACGCAGGCGAACACCACGAGCAACGGAGCATCGAAATTCACTACGATGGAGATGGCGATGATGAGCGTTGCCCCGCTCAGGGTCGCACATAGATACGCTCCGAGCCTGCTCACGCCGGCACCTCCGCGGGTACTCCGTCTTCCATCTGGTAATAGGCGACCAGTTCTCCGTTCGTTGTCAGGCGTACCACCTCGCCATGTACCGCAGCGTCAAGCGCGGCCTCGCACTCGGCATCGTCGGTGGTCGTAGACGGCTCAAGCCATTGACGGAATCTTGCGGCTTCGATGTTCATGGCCGTCACTCCGCCATGGCCTTCTTGCTGGCTTCGAGTACCTTGCGCGCCTCTTCCGTATTCACGATGGCGAGGCGTTGCACGGGCTTCGCGAACGTGAGTGGAACCGTACTGACGATGTAATGCATGTTGTGCTCAAGGTAGATGTCCTCCGGCGTGAATCCGAACACGCCATTCCCGTTTTCTCCGTAACTGCCGTCCTCGGCGGGGGATGGCAGGGGGAAACCAGAGATATGGGTTGAGGTCCCATACGGTGAATCCCAGACGATCTGCTGCGTGTTCGTCAGTTGCGAGTTGACCGAGCTGACCTTGTTCACCAAGTAGTATCCGATCGGATCGCCAACGCCTTCGATGAAAACGTACATGTAGAAGCTCACGGCCCGGTCGTTTTGAAGCTTGAACCTCTTGATGAGGTTGTCGCGTTCGAGGCTCCACGTCAGGCGCGGCGGAGGCTGGCGCTGAAGGAGTCCGCTCTGGTTGACTTCTGTTGCGGCTTGCTCCTGCTTCGCGGTGACGTTCTTGCCCTGGTATTCGCAGCCGACCATGACGGTGGCCAGAAGAGATAGGATCGCAAGGATAGAGATTCTGCGGAACTGTTTCATGGCGCCCCTCCGTAGTTCGGAAAATCTTCCGCCCGAAGTTGGTACGGAAGTGCATCTGATTTCCACATTGATCGATTCCACATCTTGCTTTTCGCGTTGTACTCTTCAACCCACCGCGTCATCTGCTGGCGCTTGCCGGCGATCATCGCGGCCTTCGAGAACGCCGCAAACATGCGATCCTCTTCGGGCACAGCACGAAGGGTAGCCAGGTCGCTGTCGAGTTTTTCGCAGGTCCGGTGGATCTCGTGGAAGTCCTCGTAGCTGAGGATCGCTGCATCTACGACCCGCTCGCTTCGGGTAGCGAACCAACCGAGCGCGCCGAGGACAAGCGAAACGCCGACGAGCCATAGGAAGAGCTTCTTCCCGAAGCGCACTTCGTTGCCGAACTCTTTGTCATAGTCATTCCGGTACATGGTCTCTTTCCTTTCGCCGTCACTCCGCCAGGATCGCCCGCAGTTGCGAGCCGTCCGGGTCGGCAAGATTGCCTTGCAGAATCGCCAGCAGGTTCGCTGCCGGCGCGGTGTCGATGGTTTCGAGGGCACGGTGGATATCCTTCATGGTCCAAGCGACAGGCTTTCCCGTGGCCCGTCGCGCCGCACGCTGGTCTGCCGCAAGATCTGCCCCCTTGACTGTGCCGGCGATCAACTCGGGAAGCTTCGCGATGATCTCCTCTTCGCTCGCCTTCGCCTTCAGCATGGCGCGGAGAGCGCTTTCCTTGAGCTTGCCCTCTCCGTTGGCCAGCGCGTCGCGGGCATCGGCGGGGAGCGCCAGGAGCGCCAGGAGTTGGCTGATTCGTGCCGGGCTCTCCTTGAGACGCACGGCGATTTGCTCGCGGGTCTGCCCAACGCTTTCGAGACGACTCGCCATGATGGCCTTATCCATCGGCGTAAAATCCTCGCGCTGGACATTCTCCTCGGCCACGCGAAGCATAGCCTCTTCGTGCGTGATTCGGAGTACCTTTGCCTCGTAAGGGATCGGCGCCGCGAGCCCGAACGCAGACGGATCGGCGTTGATGAGTTGCATAGCAGCGAACCGCCTGTGCCCGTACACGAGCGCGAAGCTGTCGTCGGTTTTGCGCCTCGCGCCGCCAGGCTCTTCCTGGCCGTGTGCCGCGATCGATGCGGCGAGTTCCTCGATTTTCCGCAGCGCCTGGCGACCTCTGTAGGTTGCCGTGTCGACCCTCGCCATGACCTCCGCGGAAAAGGTCACGAGATCCTTGCGGCCTACGCCGTCTTCACTCTTGCCTGCCATTGTTCAATCCTCCGTCACGTCAGTCGTTCGTAAATGTGATAGCAGAACACCCGTTCGATCACCGGCTCGTCGGCGAGGTATTCGCGTTGCGGCTCGTGGTCGCCGATGTACGGCCCCCATTTGCACCAGCGCCAGCCGCCCTCGGCGTCCTGGGCATCCCTCCTGACCTCCGTCACGGTGACCACAAACATTCTTCCCGACGCTTCAATCTCCGGGCATTTCGCGAGAAGCTGATCCGGGCTGTCGCATACTCCGTAGGACTCGACCGGCAGACCTCGCGGGTAGTCCTCGTAACCGGGCAGCATGCCGGAGCTTCCGAAATGGAAAATTTGGTAGAGCCCGTGTTTTAGCTCCACATTCTGCCGGCCGTCGGCGATGATGGAAAGAATCAGATCTAGGGGGGCCAGCATCATTGGTTCTGATCGAAGCATTCATCCCTCCGTCTGCCGGGAGTCCCCGGCGGAAGCCCTACCATGTCGCGACCATCTCTAAAAGTTTCTTAACCTTCGCGTCAAGGAACTCGCGATCACGAATTCCCTCTTCAAGCATCTCAAGGCAGTGGATCACGCCGAGTCCATACATGACCTCCCCGCCGCTGCGCTGGCTCTTGCGCAGGTCGTAAGTACGTAGTAGCCACTCACGAAGCGGGGCGGATGCGCTCTTTACTTCCCGTTCCTCGCTCATCGCCCCGACCCCCGCATCGGATCGCAGGTCGGGCGCCCGAAGCGGTCGTAGGGTTGGCGCTCGATTACGAACCTCCCGCCCATGTCTCGCTCCGCGTCGCCGGCTAACTGGGCGCGGAGGTCGGCGCGGAGGATCTCTTCTCGGGTGGGTTCGGGCGTGACCTTTGGTTCTTCGCTCACGGTGCCCTCCGATCCGAACGGAGAACAATCTTTGCGCGAGAGATGCCGATGCAATGAGTCAGAGACAGGGCGACCGGACGTGACCGTCCCTCCGGGATAAACCAGGGCAGATCTCCCGGCGGCAGGTACGCGGTGCCCGTCGTGGTCCACAGTCCGGTGGCCGCTTCGAAGAGCAACGTCACCGGAATGGCGCTGCCGATGTTGTCGAGCTCGGCGAGGATGGTGGTCATGGCAGATCCGCCCCTTCGAGAAGCGCCAGTAGCTTCCATCCGTCCACGACCACCATGCCCGGATCACCGGCATAGCGTGCGGGCAGCCCGTAGGCTGTGGCCGTGATCTTCTCGGCGAGTTCTTCACCATCGGCCTCCGCCCTTTCTCTCGCCTTGCTTTCAGCCTTCCACCGCAGATCCGATGCCTCACGCTTCCGTGCTGCGGCGAGGTGGATTCCGCAAAGCTTCTTGCCGCCGTGCTCGCCCTTTGTCGGGCGATCGCAGTCGTGGGGGTGGAAGCCGTCGAAGATTCTCTCTTTGCAGAGTTCTTTGTTCATCGCCCACCTCCCATCCATGGCTTGCCGTACTTGGCGGCCCAAGCGGCGTCCGCTTCCCCATCAAGCCTCGCCGCCGTTGCATCCTCACGCCCCCGGATAGCGTCCATCTCCCGCCACGCGAGGCGGGCGGCGGGGTGCAGCTCGGGGTGGAAGCGGCCGAGCGCGCCAGCTCTCGGAAGGCCGAGGACGACAATCTTGATATCGCCAAGCATTATGTGAAGGCGATCGAGCATCTCGTGCGGCGGGAATCCTCTAACCCTGAGCCACTCCCCGCCCTCGCCCGGCATGCCAACCAGGTAGTACCTCCGTAACACCCTCTCAACCTCTTCGATCTCCCCGCAGAGGATTCTGGCGAAGATATCGAGGGCGGCGGCGGTGACCTTCTGTTCGTTGGTCACGACAGGCCCACCCATTCCTTCGCCGCCGCGATGTCTTCGACACTGAAAGCCTTTTCAAGGAAACGCATCGCGGTCTCAAGATTCCCCGCCGTCCTCTCGTAGTCGGCGAGCACCTCCTTGATTCTCTCGTAACTGCGCCGCTGTGCCACTTGCTCGTGCCAGTCGGACCACAGCGATTCCGCTGCTTCCTTAACCGCCTTGCTGTTCTTTTCGAACTCCTCCCGCTCTCTCCTGTTCGAGGCCTCAGCCTCAGCCGCTTTCGTAAGCGCCTCACGTGCAGTGAGAACGTCGTCACGTCTCGCAAGCTTAATGGGTTGCAGAGCGCCATTGTTGAGTGGGCCAACAAATTCCATGGTTCCAGGACTCAGGTACTCCGAGTCCACCCATAGCGGGGAGAGGGCCAAGAACTTCTCGGCCTGGTCGGCAGTGGCGAACGCGAGACACGTCGCCTCGAAGCCGCCATACTTGGTCCCCCGCGTGATCTGAATCACATCGTGCTTGGGCAGTTCGGGACGCACAACTTCGCGAACCAGCGGCGGCGCCGGCCTGACTACGCCCTGCGTCATCAGCTCGTAGTCGACGCAGGCCTGCACCTGCGCCTCCGTCAACAGTGATCGTTCCGCCTTCGTGTAGTCCCAATAGTTGCTCATCGTTCCCCCATTCGGTAGGTCGTTCATTTCTTCCTCGCCTCTTTCTCGATCGCCGGCAGGGCATCGGCGACACACCGGCCGATGAGTCCCTTGAGCGATGCAAGGACAAGCCCGCTTTTCGCCAGAATCCCCGCTACCCTCTTTAGCTCGCCATGTGTTGCCGCCGAAATTTTCACCGCCTTGTCTTTGTGCTTGGTCATCATGGCGCACACCCTACTACCGCTCGCTACCGTTGTCAACCGTGGTAGACACGAGTCGTCAACGGTGGTATCGTGGCCGACACGAGAGATGCCACGATCTACAGGGAGCCCCTCCGCCCTGGCGACCACCGCTTCCTCCCGATAGCCGATCCGTTCTGCCGTGGCAGGCGCGCCGTAGATGATGGCGTGCTCACCTGCACTCGCGAGCGCGGGCATAGTGGCGACCATGCCGCGCACGCTTCGGGTTCGGAGATGCTGGCGAGATGGCCGAAGGAGGGAGCATGAGAGAGGGTAGAGAGTTCGATCCGGCGATCGGACAGGATGATCCAGAGTTTTTGCCGATAGGCATCCCCGCGTGTTTTGCCTTCACGCCACCTTCGATCGAGTGCCCGTGGAGTGGATGGGCATGCACACGAAGCGTTGGCCACGGTGGCGACCACGCGGCACACACCGCAGAATCGGAGATGGTGGCGAGGTGGCCACGGGATGGCGAGCCATGAGTGACGCAAGAGCGATCATTGCGAAAGCCAGGGAGGCCATCGCCCTGGCAACGCGACGAGGTGAAGAACGGGGAGAGTGGGATCTCTCCTGGTACATCCTTCGCGATCTTGAAGCGACGGAGATGGCGGGCCTTTCCGAGCTGGCGTGGTCTGGGTATGCACATGGCGGCACGACCAGGGGGGATTTCGAGGGCCTCGTGGAAAGCCTGGAAAAATGGATAGCGAACACTGAGGCCGGGGAAGCGATAGCCGACTCCGCCTGGATCTTCGACCGCAATCCGCGAGATGAGGAGCTGACGGAATCTCATGTAGGCCCCGGCATGACGAGCTTTGATGGCACCTTCTTGACCCACGATTACTGCGGCGCCGTCTCGGCCAAGGTATTCACTCGCTATTACGGTCTCGGGGGCGTTGATGCAGTGTGGGCATACGCCGAGGCCGACAGGGGAGTGCCCGCGCTCCGCGTCGCCGCCTGGAAACCGATGCCGTCGGTATCCCTCGAAGGTTTTGACAACCAACCGCGCCTAGCCGAAGACGGCGGGCTGATCTCCTGCTCTCTTGGCAGGTTCGCGACCGGCCTAGACGAAACCGGCAAGCACGTCGTCCGCTGGGTTGATGGGCGGCGGGTGGAGTGGGGGTAGCCGGCGGCGGTCAGATCTCCGCTCGCATGTTTCCCGAGACGATGGATAGTTTCATTTAAAAACACGAACAATCTAGGGTATCAACTTGCTACGAGTCTGTACTTACGATTCGTGGCAAAGCCGTGTATGCCGGGTCGGGGGTCTGTATGTCGGGTTAGGGGCACTCAGGAAATGAGTTGGGCGACCCGACATACAACCATTTATAGCTCCAAACGCCTGTCGCGTTTTCAAAAACCACTAGTTTTATAGGTGTTTTCCTTGTATGTCGGGTTTTGAGGCAACCCGGACACAACCCGACATACAGACTCCTAAGTCCTTTGTTTTCAGTGGTCGGCAAAAAGGGAACCCGTACACAACCCGACTTACATTTTTCCGCCTACGCATTTAGTAGATGCCAGTGCGGCATAAGTACACAGAAACTTCTTGCGTGAAAACCGGCTGATTTTGATGATTCGAGGGGGCTAGGTGTCTTCGGCGAGGTCAGGCGGCCACTGGCGGGACCATGCCTTTGTGGTCACCACGCTGCCCGTAGAGGCGTCGCGGGTGGATAGGCGGGTACGGGTGAAGCCGGCGCGGGAGAGGCGCTTGGCGAGGGCTACAGAGGTGATGTTGAGGCGGAGGTAGACTTGGAGCCAGCCGAGGAAATCGGAGGGCCGGAAAAAGACCGAGCCGCCCTCGGTCCATGACTTCGCCATTCCCGATACAAATGCGGAGTCGCCGCGGTAAGCCTGTGCCCTGCGCTCGGCATCCCATCCTGAGGCGTCCTCGGCTTGGGAGGCGAACGAGGACACCCATTCGAGCGTCTCTTCCTCTTCCGTCCACGTTTCGACCTTGCGGGCGACGCCGATCAGGATATCGAGCCCCTTCTTCTGCCAGTGCTTGTTTGGGGCCTTACCCTTACCGCCGGTCCATGTGACCTGTAGCAGAGAGGCGGTTAAGATGCCATCTACGTACTCGGAGCGCATCGCCTTTTCAACGGGGCCGAGCCTTGCGACTCTTCCGTCTACGAAATGCACTTCGAGGTCTGGCTCCTGGGAACCGCGAAGCAGAACGTCCCTGATCTCCGGCAGCGAGAACGTGGCGGACAACATGGTGAGGAGGACCTTCTTTTTTTCATCGACCGTTTCGGCATCCTCGCCAGGGATGTACCGTTCGGCTCCGTCGGCGGCAGGACTTCCAAGCTCTAGCGGACCCTTGGCAGCCCACCAGAACTTGCAGCTCTTACAGTGCTTGCCACTGGTCGCCTCATAGATCCACTGACAAGATCTCGCGTTAGGGGCTGAGTCTCTGCCGTGATTGAATTTCGCCTCGGTCTCAGCCTCCCTGTACTTTGGATGCGACTTCGACACGGTGTGAAAAATCTCGCGCCCATCCTTGCAGCGGGACAAAATCGAAGCAGCCGCATACCACTCCGGCTCAGGGAGTGTCGCCCCCCCCTGAAAAACCTCGTTCCGCATCCATCCGCACTTCTGTAGAATTGCGTAGAAGTTGGCCGGCTCAGCAGGATCGTCGTTTACGTCGTCAGAGGTAATTCCCGGAGCCCTGACGTGCGCTCTCGGCTTGACCAGGTAGGGTTCGAAGTCCTCCGGATTGGAGCGTAGATCGGGCCTCCATTCCATGATCGATACATCCGATACCGCCTGCCCAGGTTTCGCGTTGACCGTTCCTGGCAAGCGAAGGATGCGCGCCAGATCCGACACCTTGTCGAGCTTCCAGCCTTTCGACGCCGCGATCTCCCGTACCGTCAATTCGACCGCACTCACCCACGAGGATGCTTCAGCCCTGCCGTCTGCGGAGCTGGTATCGAAAGCCTCCTTCAGGAGATAGTAGGCATGCATTCCGCCGCCCGAGTTGACGACAATCGACGGCTCGACGGGGAATGCTTCGCGAAGAAGTGTGCGCGCGCTGGCGAGGTCTGGCGGGAGCTTCTTGCCTTCTCGCTTCCTGGCGGTTGTCAGAATGTCAATATCGAGCCATGCGCCGGGCACTGTCAGCGCCGTGGCGTCGCGTCCCCTTGGTGCCTGACTTGGTTTTTCTTGGGCCGCATTGAGCTTATTGAGAAGGTCTACGTCGTGTAGGCAGGTGTGGAAATAGACCGTGCTGCGCCCCGCGTAAACGCTGGCTCTCGCGAATTCATCGCGAGAAAACCACTCCGGGGCGAATGAATTTCCCGACGTGATACCCAGCTTGCCCTGGGAACCGGGCGGAAAGATGGCTTCCAGAAAATCTACGATTCCAACCTGAGGAAGTGGCTCTGCGGCCATCGTCACCCGTCCGATTCTGGGGTTTGCGGTGGGGAGGTATGAGGCGTCACCGAGTCTAGCACCGTGAGAGCCTCGGCCACCGACTCTACGGTTCCGGTCAGTGCCCCTGCCCGCGCCAGCTCGCCGAGCACGTGATCTTGCAGCTTGCTTCTCCTGCCTCCGGGCATCTTTACCTCAAGATGAAGCGGGCGGCACGGCTTGACGATCGCGTAAATATCCGGCCACCCGTCGCGGCCCATAAGCCTCTGCCGCATGGCGAAGCGCACGCGAGGGTCGCGTTTCAATGCGATGACGATTCGCGTCTGTAGCCGTGCTTCTGGTTGACTCATAGGCGAACGAAGTGCTTTCCGTCGGGCTGTCCGATCCACAGAGACTTTTTGGCCCGCGTGATCGCCACGTAGAAGAGCCGGCGCGTCGCCTCGACCCCGGACCACCCCGGTCGCTGCGCCTCTTCCCATGAGGCGCGGGCGATATCCGGATAGACGAGCACGTGATCGGCCTCTCCGCCCTTGACCGAGTGCATGGTTCCTAGTGTCACGAACGGCCGATCCTTCGGCGGCAAGCTCATGGCGAGCATCATGCTCTCGGCACCGATTCGTTTCAAGACCGCACCGGGATAGGCTACTCCCTTCGACGGGTCGGCGTGTGCCAAGAACCATTCGAGATCACCATCCCAAAGCTTGTCGAATGCGTCCTCGGTGAAGCACTCGGGGAGAAGCCTTGGCAGCGGCTCCTCCGCCGAGGCGTTCAGGATTCTAGTCTTCCCGCCGCGAACGAAAACATCCTGTGCCCGCAGAAGCTCGGCCCAAGCCTTCACCTCGTCAAGTGACAGGCGCTCGTATGGCAGCCCTTCTCGTGCCGACGGGGCGATGTAGCCGGCGAGCTTCTTCCACGTACTCCGAAGCGGGTTCCATCGCTTCGCGTAGGGGTTGTGGTAGGGCACCCCCTCCTTCCTCAGCCATGCCTCGGTAGGGCGTAACATGTGCTCACACGATGCCAGGATCATGACCGATCCGTCGAGCTTCGGCAGCACGTCGCCCAGCCTTTCAGGGGCGCGGAAGGAGAAGCCGGCGCGGTGTACCGAGCCCTCGACCTCGGTTGAAATAAAATCAACCTCAGAGCCCGGCAGGCCGGACACTACTTTCCGGGCGAGGGTTTTCAGTTCGGCGGGGACGCGATAGCTCTTCTGAGGAGAGGCCCGCCACCCTCTGCCGCGTTCGCCGATATCGTCTTCCTCTCTCGGGACGCGGATATGGCTATCCGGGATGCCGTCAAGCGAGAGGATGTTCGGATCGCTGCCGCGGAATGCGAAGAGTGCCTGAAGAGGATCGCCGCAGAGAACGAGATGGTCTGTCTCTCTAGACCACTTTCGAACAAGATCAATTTCTAATCTTGACCAATCCTGGCATTCATCTCCAAGTATAACATTAGGGTTTCCTGGCGCATAGGGCAGCTCGCGAAGGCCTCTCTCGATGAGGTCCGTAAAATCGCAGAGCGAGCGCTCCTCTTTGAATTTCTTCCAAGCGTCGTCAAAAACCAGGAGATGCTTGGGCCAGCGCTCTCGCGGCGTGCGCCGCGCCCTGAGCAGGTCGGACTGCTCGATCAACGTGCCGCCGTAGTCGCCGCCCTTGGAATCATCTACATCGCCGCTGGCATCGCCGTTCAGGGCCATGCCGGGGTGTAACTCATTCCACTCTTTGACGTGCTTCCCTTCGACGATATCGGGGCGACCTAGCGCGCGATAACATAGGGCGTGTAGTGTAGCTACGTGCTCCGGCGGAATGCCGGTGTCACGGCCACCCACCTCCGCTGCCGCCGCTCGCGTCAACGAGCAGATCACTACGCGATCCTTCCCGTACTTCGCAGCGGCCTTCCGCGCCTGCCTGCTGAGCCATGTCGTTTTCCCGGCACCGGGCACACCGATGCACCTGTACTCTCTGCATTCGTCAGGCACCGTGGCATCATAGCACGGATGTTGACTTCGTGTGCTACCCTCTGCTACGGTTCGGCTTATGGCGTTGAAGAGTAGGTCACCACGAAAAGAGAAAGAATACACGGTGAGGTTTCGCGGCGCCGCGGCGGACATGGTGCGCCGTCAGGTGTCTACCGCTGGCCTCGCCGGGAACGAGTACATGCGGCGGCTCTGCCTTCGGTATGGTCCCAAGCTGGTCCGCGAGCTGGCCAGTACGCAGGAAGCCGCATCGTGAATCCTGTCGTCGGCGTGATCGATGGGCGGCTCGGAGTTCGTTGCTCGGGCAGTGCGGCTACAGCAGTCAAGTCCCTGCCCGGAGCTCGATGGAATGAGCGCAACGGGCTATGGACGCTGCCAGCAACTCCTGCCGCCGCGTTCCGTCTGTCTCGTGCGCTGAATGGTGATACGGAATGGCGAGAAAAAGGCGCGGCACTTCTCGATCAGTGGGAGCGCACCGTAAACTTCGCCGACTTCGATCCCGAGCTGGAAAAAATTCTCAACAAGCCACCCCGCATTCACCAGACAGAAGCGTTTGTCAGGGCTTATCCGGCTGCCGGATTCCTGCTATGGCTGGCCATGTCCGCCGGGAAAACCTACATTGCCCTGGGCCTTGCCCAGGGTCGCAAGCATCGGCGCGTCCTGGTGATCTGCCCCAAGAAGGTCATTCAGGTTTGGAAGGATCAGGCGGTAGACCATGGATACTCCGGGAGGGTTGAAGATCTCGGCCCGGACCATGCGAGCACCGCGAAGAAAGCGGCGCGGCTGGTGTCGCTCCTCAGAGAAACCGACGGGCCGCTTTTAGTCGTTCACAACAAGGACTCGGTCTGGCGGAGGCCACTCGCCGATGCCATTCTTGACGCTGGCTTCGAGATGGTGATCGCCGACGAAGTGCAGTTTGCCAAATCTGCCGGGTCTAGTGTTTCGAGGTTCATGGCGCGACTCGCCGAGCGCGTCCCCTATCGTCTCGGCCTGAGCGGGACGCCGGTGCCGCTGCATCCAGTTCTTGACTCCTATGGCATCTATCGCTTCCTCGACGCCGGCATTTTTGGAACATCTTCCGCGAGTCACAAGGCTCGATACCTTGAGATGGTCGAGCGCGAGCGCAAGGATGGGCGTAGGTATCCGGTGATCGACAAGACCCGCAACGAGACGGAGTTCAGGCGCTGGTTTGACTCCATCTGTTTCGTCGTGCCGAAGGGTCGCCTCGACCTTCCGCCGGAGCAAACCGTGACGCGGCGATTCGAGCTGTCCGGCGAGGGAAGGAGAATTTACGCCGAGCTTCGCGAAGAGATGCTGGCCGAGTTCAAGGCGCGCACGATCACGGCTACCAACGCGGGCACTCGTTTCATGCGCTTCAGGCAGCTCGCGTCAGGATTCACGAAGAGCGAGGACGGAGAAATTCTCCGGGTCGATCACGAGAAACTTGAGCTGCTCTCGGAAGTTATTGACGAGCTGGGAAGCGAGCCGGCAGTGATCTGGTACTACTTCCGCGAGGACGGCGCGGCGATACGCGCCATGCTAGGGCAGCGCTCGTGCGAGGTTTCGGGAGACCGCGACGAGCGGCACTTGTGGCACGACGGCGGGGCGCAGTTCCTCGCCGCTCAGGTCGAGTCTGGTTCCGAGGGTATCGACCTGACGCGGGCCTGCTACGGAATTTATTTTTCAGTCGGAACCCAGGGGGCGAAGTTTGAGCAGAGCATGGCGCGGCTCTGCCGGACGAATCAGCCGAGGCCGGTTTCCTACATCCGCCTCGTCGCAATGGGGACGATCGACGCTTCGATGTACGCTGGCCACGAGAGGAAAATGAAGGATTCCTCGTGGCTTTCAGCGAGTCGCGACGTGGATCTGTGGAAATGGTTCCTTGAAAATCCGGAAGAGGTGCTCGATGGCACTTGATCCCGAGGTGAGCTGCTTCAACTGCGCCCACTTCCTCGTTTGTAAGTGGTGCATCGCGGCGGACTACGGTGGAATGCAAGGATTTCCAATCAAGGGTGGTGATTCTGGCATCGGGGCGCTTCTCAAGTGGAAGGCAGCCCTCGCCGAGCACTGTGCCAGTTTTCAACGGAGGGAGAATGATGGCTGAATCAGCGGCGAGTCCAATCAGGCTATACGTGGAAAAACTTCTTGAACGGCAGAGGATTGAGGCTCTTCTGGACCCGGTCGTGAAGGAGATGGGGCGTCTCGAGCTTGTCGCCCTTGAGTACATGGCGACAGAAGGGATTCGGGCGCAGACGATGGTTGTCGACGGAGTGAGCATAAACATCCATATGAAGCCGATCACTACCCTCGGCTACGGCGAGGGTGGGAAAGACAACAGGGTCGGCGTTGTCGCGGCGCTGAAGTCTGCCGGGCTCGGTGAGTTTGTCGCGGAGAATTTCAATATTTCTACGCTTCGGACGCACTTTGCCGAAGCGTGGGAGATGCGGCAGAAGGAACAACCCGATATTGCGGCGTCCGAGGTAATACCGGAGCCGCTTCGCGGGATGCTGGTCCTGGGCACCGTGTCCAGACTAGGTCATCAAAAACAAGGAACGAAGAGCAAGAAGAAGACTGGAGAGCCTAATGGCGACGGCGACAGCGACGCAGAGCTTGGTTAGGATCGAGGATCGGTATCCCGTGCTGGCGGGAGATCCGAAAAGGCTGATGACGGTGATTCGGGAGAATCTCGGTGATCTTGAAATCTCACCGTTTGATTTTTCTACGGTGAAGATTCCGGGTGGTGGCGGCATGAGCTTCCAGGTCTTCGATGGCGGGAACGTCGAAGAGGTGAAGGAGGTCTCCGGGATCATCGTCCACGCCAGCCCCAGGCGCGGATACTGGCGGGCGAGCATTGACGACACCGGCGGCGGCGCACCACCCGACTGCTCGAGCAATGACGGCGTGACGGGGCGAGGTACGCGGTGGGACGGCGACCAGGACGGCACCCACGGGTGCGCTACCTGTGCCCTTGCGAAGTTCGGCAGCGCAACGAAGGGTGGCGGGCAGGCATGCAAGATGAACTGGGCAGTCTTCCTGCTTTGGGAGGGAGAGATGCTCCCCAGGCTGCTTAAGATCCCGCCTTCGAGCCTGAAGGTTTTCCGCGCACTGCTCATCAGTCTGACGACGAAGGAGATTCCAAAGCACTCGGTCCTCGTCAAGTTCGGACTTGAGCGCGCCAAGGGCAATGGAACGCCCGACTACGCCCGCCTGAAGATCACCGGATGGGAGCGGCTGGCGCCGGAGACCGCGGCGCGTGTCGCGGCATATGCCGAGGCGATCAAGCCTCAGCTTGAAACCATCGCCGTCGCTCCGGATGACGACGCCTCTGGCGGTGTCGACCTGACCTAGTCGAGGCGACCACCGCGGAGCTTGAAACTCCGCGGTGGTCGGTTTCCCCATGATCTCCATCCGAACCGGCAACCTCTTCGACTCGGCCGCCGAAGCTCTCGTCAATCCCGTCAACTGCAAGGGCATCGCAGGCGCTGGCCTCGCGCTGGAATTTCGAAACCGATTCCCCGAAAACTTCACCCTCTACGAGCGTGCCTGCCGACGGGGCCTCGTGAGGGTCGGCGAGGTGTTCGCGGTGGCCATCGTCGGAGGAGAGACCATCCTCAACTTCCCGACGAAGGACGATTGGCGGAAGCCCTCTCGTCTTTCGTGGATCGTTGCCGGGCTGACGGATCTGCGAAACAAGATCATTAACTCCGGCGCCCGTTCTGTCGCCGTCCCTGCCCTCGGGTGCGGGCTCGGCGGGCTGAGTTGGGGCGAGGTATTTCCGGAGATCGAGCGGGCGCTGGCGGATCTTCCGGCTGAGATCTTTGTTTACCCGCCACGTTGACATGAGTCACGAAGCCTGTTAAGGTGCTGCCGATGATTGGGAATGAGATGCTCGAAGAGGCCCTCGAAAAATGCGGCGGATCGCAGCGCGCACTGGCGAGCGCCCTTGGCATCAAGCCGAGCGGCCTGAATCGGCGAATCAGGGGCAACCGCGGAGTTGCGCTGGAAACGGCGCTGGCGCTTGCGAATTTCCTTGGCCGTGACTTCGGCCCGGTCATTCGCGAATACACCGGACTCGGGGAGGTGAGGCCGTGAGAGAGCGATTCATGAAGACCATTCGTATCGCTATCTACCTGGTGCTTGCAGCGCTTGGATTCATTGTCCAACAGAGAATGGTTCAGTTGCGCGCCGCCGCCGAATCTTGCGCGGAGCAAGGCCCGTGACCACGGCAAGGCATCTCCCGTCTAGCCTCGTCGCCGAAATCCACCCGCTCACCTTCGGGCGGGCAAGGATCGTTACCAGATTCCCCGGAGGCTTCGGCCTTGAAGATGGCTGGTGATACGACAGCGCGGAGGCTGCGGTCGCAGCTCTCGAAAAGTGGAATGGTCAAGGCGAACCCGACGGATGGATGCGCCACCCGGCGAGCGGCAGGCATAGGCCCGGAGGAGATCCGGAGAGGGAGTATGTGAGGCCATGAGCGTAATGATGTGCAGCAGGCGGACAATCAGCGACGGGGAGGTCGTGACGTTTGCGACGGACTTCCGAAAAAACGAGGGCATATTCGGCGGATTTGACTGCTACGGCCCGTTCGAGGTCTCGGCCTCCACGAACGCGGTGATAGTGCACCATGCTTCGTGGCGTGACGCCGAGGGGTTGGAGGTGCTGATTCGGGCGCTTCGACTGGCGGATGCGGTGCGACAAAAGCTCGAGCCGACGCGACGCCGCGGTGCGGCTTCCATGTTCCCGGCAGAGCCGACTGAGTGCGATGTGGAGGTCGCGATCCCATGAGCGCAACCAGAAAGAGGCAAGCGACGGAAGTCCCTGGGCTGCTAGGTTATGACGAAGGGCCTGGAGAAGTGCGTTCCCCCCAGCGCTTCAAGGCCGGCGATCGCGTCGAATGGACTTCGCAGTCGGCGGGTACAGTCAAGCGGAAGGTCGGCGAAGTCGTTGCGGTTGTTCGTGCCGGGACCGAAGTCAAAAAATATCTTCCGCCTGACGCTCCGGCATCGGTGGCGAATCGCAGTTTTGGGTGGCCGCGGAGACACGAGTCCTACCTGGTGCGGGTCGGGAAGACTGTCTATTGGCCGCTGGTCAGGCACCTGCATCCTGACAAGTCTTGCCGAACGGCCGATGCCAAGAAGACCCGCACCTGCCAGACGTGCGCGGGACAAGGGATGGTGACTTACTCCATCTCTTCTTTCGATGCAGACACCCGTACAGAACAATGCTCCGACTGTAGCGGTGAGGGGTTGGCACCATGAGCGCCGTTGGATGGGAAGGCCTGCTCAGCCTGGCCGAAGCCCAGGAATGCGAACGCCTCGGGTATCGTGGCAATTGGGTGGTGATCTATCACGCCGCGATAGACGACATTCCAATTTATCAGAACCTCGACAGGGCAAGCTACGAATTCCTGGAAGCGAAGTTTTTCCTTATCCCCTACGGCTTCGCCCCTGCCGAGGGCTTCTGGCTCCCCATGGAAGCCGCGCCGACCGAACGGCACCCGCTCGATCACGGCAAAATCCTAGTTGTGGTCGGAGATCCGCGGCGAGACGAGGTGCATGGTTTCGAGGTTGTGTCTACCCGCACCGCAGGGCGCGGCCACGGCTGGTGCCCGATTGTACGGCGGATTCTTGGCGGGTCACGGACGGAGGATGCGGCGTCACCCGAGGCGCCCTGCTGCCACCCCCGAAGAGGCGTCGTCACGACGCACCCGCACGGCATGCCTGCTGGCGCCCATGCGGCCTTCCGTGATTGTTGTGGGTCAACAGTGTGCATCGAGGCATGTGTTGCGTGGTGCCGTGAGGTTACTGGGCTGCCGGCGGTTTATGTGGAGGATCGGAGATGAGAATCCTTAGGGAGTGGTCGGAACTGGCAGCGCTGGCGGCGGGCATAATTCTTGTCGGCGTGTCCCATTTATTCCGCCCTGTCGTGGCAGCTCTGGTCGGCTGCGCTGCTGGCGTGCTGTGCGCCTATGCCCTGGTTCTCGCCCGGCAAAGAGGATGGCGTGAAGCTCTCGAAGAGTTGACCGGGAAGGTGCTCCTGTTCTCCGCGAGCTTGCAGCCGGTGGAAACACCAGAGCAACTCGCGAAGGATGAAGAGGTTGCGAATTGAGCGAGCGCGACTATTGCGCCGGTGCCAATCAAGCCTACGGCAACGTGCTAGCGCTGTGCTTACAGAATCTCGGCCAGAGAGAACGGAAGGCCAGCTCATGGAGACTGGAAAGAAATGCTGCCGTCGCCGCCCTTCGAGAAATCTGTGCTCGATTCGGTGACAACGACTGGTCAGACGACCTGCGTCTCGCCGACGTAATCGAAAAGCACCTGAGCAACCATCTTAAGGAGCACCGATGACATGTACCTGCGGACACGCGAAGGAAGAGCACGGCAACGACCCGGACTATCCAGGGTCTACGGCCTGCAATGAATGCGAGGACGGCGATTGCATCGCGTTCGAAGAGGACGAAGAGGACGAAGATGGCGCATGAGCTGACCCCCGCCGACCGCGCCAAGCTCGACACCCACCGCGACGGGCTCGCCGAAAGAGGCGTTGCGACTCGCCACGACGGCGACGGCAGGAGCGTACATGCCTACTCTCCGGGGGTGATCGAGAGAGAGGCAACCGACCCTCCCGCATGGCTTGTAGCGGCGGCGGCAGAATATGGGTGGGGGCTGTGCAGGCAGGTCGAGGGGGTGGATGTTTCTCTGGCTTGCGCACCACCTGACTCTCCTGGATGGTGGGTGGGCACAGACGAAGATGGCGTGGAACATCCGCTGCTTCTCGTCGAAGCCCCGCACGGGCTAGAGACATGCGGCGGCGAATGTCTCGGGGAAATGCTTGAGCGAGCGTGGGCCTTTCGACGGCTGCGGTTTCTCCCCGACTCGGATTTCCTCGAAATTATTCGGGCGAAGATGAGTGACAGCGGAAACCATGAGCGATTCAATGCGGGGCTAATGACAGCCGCAAACTTTTTCGACCAGTGGTTCTACGGCGATGCGACCCGCGAAATCTAGTCTACTGCTCGCGGGACTTACGCTCGCCGCCGCTCTCTGGCTGCTGATTCTTTGGTTGACTGGGTGACAATGCTTACCAACGTCGCGCAGCGGCTCGTTCTCGGCCACCCGCTCAACTCGCGCGTCAAAGCAGATGATGCACCAGCAGCGGTCGTGTTACTGGTGGACACACTGCAGGATGAAGAGCGAAGCGCAGAAGAAGGTTTGATCGACTACGCCCGGCAGGTTGCGGGAAGGAGTGAGTGATGGGAGGCTGGGAAGACGCACCGGTAAACGCTTTGCTCGGAGCTTTCGCGCCGAGCCGGAAGCCGTCATGGGATGCGGCGAGAGAACACTTCAGGACCATTCCGGAATTCGAGATCCTGAAGATCGACCGCGATCGACGTCCGAATGAAGACGTCATGACCAGCAACCAACGGAAGGTCTGGGCGAGTGCTCGCGGTCTACTCTGCGGCGGCTCAGCCCTGAATCTTCGGCGCGTGCGGACGATGGTAGAGCAGGAACTTGATAATGGGGTGTTCCTCTCTGAGGTCGGTGCCGGATACGCAGGATTCCACATCAGCGCCTTCGTCGCCGCGTGGCTTGCGAGCGAGCTGCACGGCTGGGCTGAGGAGGCCCGCTACGCCCACACGATCGTGCGACACGGCTTCGCTTGGTTGATGGCTCACGCCTACCAGGACAGGGCGACAGGCGACACTCGGAATCGCCGCTGCGGTTTCCGTCTCGGCTCCCAACACGCCGACGGCTGGGCGGCGAATGAAGCGCTGTATCTCGGCCTGCCCTGTAATGCTGGCAAGGGATTCCCGCTTCAGGACGGCGGGGCGCTTCTCTTGCACGCTATGGAGGCGCTCGACAGGGCCGGGATTCCGGCATTTTCGGCAGACGAGAAGGATGTGCTCCGGAGCGTGGCACTCGGGGGGGTCTCCCGGCTCGCCCTGGTACCAATGCTCTCCGGAGCCAGACAGAAGGTTGGCTCCACCATCCGCTTCGACGCCAAGGGCGATTTCGACGAGGCCCTTGACGAGGTATGGGAAAAAACGGAGAACGTCGTGGCCGCCTTGTGCGTCGCCGATGGTGTGGCTGAGGAGCTGCGGGCGGCACCAATTGAAGAGACGGACGCTTGGCAAACAGTCGAGGCGAAACCCAAGCAGGTCGGCAACTCCTGGGTCATGGAGTGGACAGGATTCTCGAAGCGTTCGAAGGGAAAGAAGGTTCTGGCCCCGGAGGTGACATTCGAGAAGCGGCGCGCCGAGCTGAAGATCCGGCGCGGTCCCGTCGTTGGCTTCCTCCGGCTGGACCCTTACGGATTGCGACACAGTACGGGGGCGGTCGCAGGAATGGAGCCGCCGCAGTGGGGCTCCGCGATGGACTCGCCCCCTTCACCACCACCCACAGAAGAAGAGGAGCCAGTGCCAGAAACGAAACCAGCAGAACTGAATTGGAACGCGATCCAGCGCCAGGCCGGCATCATGCTCGCGTCGGCGGAGGCGGTGGTTCGAGCCGCAGAAAACAAGGATGCCCAAGCGCTACTGACCGCGCTCGCAGTCGCGGACTTCGCGGGCCGCTACAAACGACTCCACAATTTCGCCACAGGAAAACTGTGAGCCGGCGTCGCCGGCAGGAGGTTCCATGGAAGCTGAAACCCGCCGGGGCTTAACCCTGGCACTCGTACTGTTCGTCGTCGCGTTCGCAATCGCCGTGCTCTGGGTTCGATCAGCGAATGGCGAAGAGTTGAAGTTCGGCCCAGGCGGCTGCCCTACTCCGTGGTCCGTTGACTGGTGCGTCACTCAGGCAGGCGAAGATGCGCGCGGGGCGTGCTCGTTCGGGGTGCCGTTGCCGACGAAGGAAGGCTGCCTCGCCAAGATGAAGGTGGTGGCCAAGGCGGCGACTCAGGCCGCGACGGCTCGGGCGAAGGCGAGCCGCACCGAGACCACCACGACGGGGCCGCGAGGTCTCTCCGTGCCAATTCTCAAGCGTGGCATGGGTCCGGAGATCGGCGGGACCGCGAAATGGAAGGCGATCACCGGCGGCGGGATCGGCTCGGCGGCGTGCCCGGAATGGTTGGCTGTGCTTGGCAACCCCAAGGGCTGCACCAGGAAGATCAACCTCTCGGCCGACGACCCCGCCATGGATGGTCCTTGCGGGCCGAACAGCGGGGCGGCTGGACCGGTGCGAACCGATCCTGAGTGGGTGAGGGCTCGATATGGAAAGCCCGCGGTTCCGCCTGTCGGTGGTTTCTACGGTGGCAACGAGAGCTTCAACAACTATTGCCTGTTCGTCGGTACCCGTCCAGTCACGCCGGGCTATGACGGCATTCCACGCCACGAAGAGGCATATACGTGCCTGGCCACCAACTGCGTGCCCGGCGGGTGGATCGCTCCGGGCGGGGCGACCTGCGGAGCGAACGGGTGTGAGCCTGGCGAGAGTCCAACGTCATGCCCGGCGGATTGTGCACCTCCTCTCCCGCCAAAGCCCTGCCCAAACGGTAAGCCAGACCCCGGCGAGACGTGCCTGGGCTGCCCCCAGGATGTAGGCCCATGCCCGCCCCCGGTAACGCCTCCTGTGGCAACGTCGTCAGCAGAGGCGGCATCGTGGGTCGAGAGGCTCGCCTTGCTCGCGTGTGTCAACCTCGCTCCCAATGACGGCGTTTCGAGCGTTGTCTGTCCGGCGCTCAAGTCGGCATTGGCCGCGGGGCCATGGCGACCAGCGGTAGGGTTTACGTTCCTGCGGGTTCGCAAGCTCGCCCGAGAGATGACTCCGCGCACCTACTGCCTGGAGATCGCCGGAAGCGCACCGCGCACGGTCGAGGTGAGCGGCGAGAGTGGCTCGTTTACTGTGCCGGCGGCGGGGGTCGTTCGTGAGGGGCGGTGTCCATGAGCGAGGTCCCAGGGGTGATGGCGATGATGGGCGTTGCGGCATTACTCGGGATTGCTATGGCGCTAATTTCGATTGCTGTTGATGTACACAGGATCGCCGACGTGGCGGAGCGCGAGAGCGAGGACTTGGGCGCGGGGATCAACGGCCAATGAATATTCCCGTGGAGGTCATGCCTGGAATAAATCTAGCCGACCACGATTGGAGCGGCAACTACTGCCTGCTAGGCTGGCGCGCGATCCCGAGCACGAAAGAACCGTTCGATCATCCGGTCTTACTGTCGTACGCCTGGAGAGACGAGCTGGGCCGAAGGAACATTCGATTCATCGCCGAATTTGCCGAGCAGTCCGGCGACCCATCCGCAGCCCTGAGGCACGCTCGGCACGTGGCTGCCGAGATGAACAGGGGGCTGTTTTCAATGGAAGAGTTCTCGAGATACGCAGCAGGGGTTCGCGAGGAGGATGCGCAGAGGGCTTACCTAGAAATGAGCGACCTGGGTTCGCATGCGTAATCTCGGATGGAAAGGAGGGCAAATGGCCAGGGATGATTTGATGCAACAGCTAGCAACCCTCGCACTGCGTAAGCACTACTACTGCGAAGATGCGTGGTATTCGTGCCCGAAACATCCCGATGGTTGCAGTGACGATTCGGTCGGCCAGGACTGCAACTGTGGAGCGGACGAACATAACGCCAGCGTTCATGCCCTTCTGGAAGCGGCGCGCGATGGCCGGGAGGAAGGGGAGATGAGGGAGTAGAAGTGGAAACCAAACAACTATTCCTCGGCGGAGGATGCTATTTCGATGTAGAGCGGTGGACACCCATATCGCCGCCGTTGTCTGTCAGTCTCTACTATCCAACGCGGAAGGGCTACGAAGAAGTTCGAATCGACCGCGAGACAGCGCAGAAGATTGTCGACTTCCTGACCGACGCCCATGGCCTAGCGAGTTCGGGGTGGAGGGCGGGCGCCGCACTAACAGCTGAAGAGGAAACCTAACCATGCCCTGCGAACAATGCGATAACGGTGACGGCGGGTGTGTATTCCCGTACTACGGCGTGGCACCACATACCCACGATCTTTCAAGCGGATCGTTTATCGGCAGTACCAGGATACTCCCGCGCGAGCAGTGGGGCGACAACTTCCGAGAAGATCTGGACTGTCCGGGCTGTGGAGTGTACATGCGCTGCTCAAACTGCGGAGACGGCGAGCTGGTCGGCACTACGGCCGAGACGGCTGGAGGAGGGTAGAGGCGATGCCGAAGAAAGAAGTCTATGAAGTGATCGACCGCAACGACGGCGGAGAGGAAGTCTACGCCCTCCTTGACGAAACCATCGCGAACCTGATCCCCGAGCTGGCCGGAATGCGGATCGTGCTGTGCTGGCGGATCGGATGGAAGCCGAACAAGGATGGACACCTCACGCTGGGCAAGGCGTCGCTGGTGAACGAGCTCGACGAGAAGCTCATGAGCCACGACGGAAAAATCTTGCTGAATGTCGAGGCGTGGCACAAACTTACCGAGCACCAGCGGCGAGCGTTGATGCATCACAAGTGCCAGCACTTCGCGCAAGCCATCGACCCCAAGACCGAAGAGCAGGCGCAGGATGAAAGCGGGCGTTGCCTGTGGCGGTTGAAGGGGCACGACCTCGAAGAGCATAACGAGACGTATCGTCTCTTCGGCCCGTGGCGGGCGAATATCGAGACGTTCCTGAATGAGCGGGAAGAGACGCAGCTCTCGCTCCTGACAACGGAGGATGCTGACGATGGACGTAAACAGCGGGCGCCTGGTGACGGGCGAGGAACTGGCGACGATACAACCCGAGGTGGCGCGGCAATTTCGCAGCCTACCGCGTGATCTCTGGAGGGCCGCGAAACGGAAGCTGGCCGGCGAGCGCGAGGCGCAAGTCTCCCTCACCTCCGGCGGGAAGCTTGCGCGATGGGCGGCGGGTGAGCGGACGAAGGATCGTCGAAAGGCTGTGGCCCAAGAGTATCGGAGGCTGAAGAAGAGGAATCTCAAGAGCAAGGTTCGTCGCGGCACGCAGAAGGCGACACGAAAGGCACAGAGATGAGCGCCAACGGACGGGAAGCGGTCAACGCTGTTCGACTCTGGCCCGACGGATGGCCGAAGATTGTGCAGTGCGCGGCCATCGTTGCGGCTGAAGTGGAAGACGACAGCCCTAACGAAGCGGCGGTGGCCGATGCCCTGAAGATCGCCGCAGCTACCCTGAAGGCAATTCGGGCCGAACGTAAGCGCAAGAAGACCGCAGAGGATAACTGTCCATGAAGTCAGGCCGTCCCACCCTCACCATTCGCTATACCGACGTGATGCGAACAGGAGCTGTCACCGTCGGCCACGGCGCGGCTCTTATCGGTGCCGCGGGCCGCGCCTTCGGCATCCCCGGTGCTCGCGCCCTCGAACGTGCCGGTGATGTTTTCGCGGAGCGTGCGGCTAAGCAGTGCTCGCGGGATACGCCGGCGCTGAATTGGTGTAACCATGGGAGGGGGAGGTGACCTGCATCGCCGCCATTGCCGAAGAGGGTAGGGTTTGGATTGGGGCCGACAGTGCCGGGGTGTCAGGATGGTCACTTACAATTCAGCGCAATCCAAAGGTTTTCAGGAACGGCCAATTCCTCTTCGGCTTCACCGACAGCTTCCGCATGGGGCAGCTCTTGGCCTATGCGTTGGTTCCCCCGGAGAGATCAGCGGATGTAACCATCGAGCGGTTCATGGCCACGACTTTCGTTGATGCCGTGCGCGTTACGCTCAAGGAAGGGGGATATGCCCGCAAGGAGCACGATGCGGAAACCGCAGGAACGTTCCTGGTTGGTTACCAGGGAAGACTCTTCCGCGTCTGTAGTGATTACCAGGTCGGCGAGTCGGCGTGCGGATTTGATGCCTGTGGGTGCAGCGAGGACGTAGCGAGGGGGTCTCTGTTCACTTCGCGCGGCCTAGTTGCCAGCCCTGAAGACAGGCTGAGGCTAGCGCTTGGTGCCGCCGAGAGTTTCAGTGCTGGCGTCAGGGGTCCGTTTAATGTGTTGTCTATTGGAGGCGGAGATGAGTGAGCACAGGAGGGTTACCTACGAGGAATTTCTGGGTGGCGGCTTCCTCCGCGCCCTCTGGCGCAAGCTCACCGGCCGATGCCCGGAATGCCGGCGCTATCGCCCGCATCATCGGATGGACTGCTCGCGGTCGGGGAGGCTTGGGGCGATGACGGGAGCTTGGCCAGCGGCTCCGGCGAGGTGGCCGACGCCCGGAAACCGCGATGCCTAAGCCCCGCCCAATCCCAATCCCGCCCCGATCTCTTGAAGTATGGGAAATCGCGGCCATCGTCGGAACGTTTCTCGATCTCCGGCAGATCTCTTTTGCTCAGGTGTCGGTTCGGGGATCGAAGTTTGCCATGGCGGCGGCGAAGGCCAAGCTTGTCGCCGCCGGGTTCCGGGTGACTGATCTTGGGGCTATACTTACGGTGAAGCGATGAGTGACGATCTAGAGGTCAAGTATGTCCCCCTCGCCGAAGCTCGGCGATGGGAGCGTAATCCGAAGAAGCATGATATCCCTCAAGTCACAGAGCTCATCCGCCGCTACGGCTTCAAAGACCCGCCGAAGTGGGAGCCCAAGCTGAATGCCATCGTCGAAGGGAACGGACGCCTCGAAGCGTTGGCGACGATGAAGGCGAACAGCGACAAGCTCCCCCGCGGCCTCCGTGTCAAGGGTAAGGAGTGGCTCGTGCCCATCCTCTACGGCGTTGATGCGGCGAGCAAGGCCGAGGCGGAAGCTTACGGGGTCGACCACAACAACAGCACGATGTCGGGCGCGACGCCGGCACCAGAGGACCTTCTGGCGCTATGGGAGGGGCCACAGTTCTTGAAAATGGCGGAGGAGCTGACGGCAGCAGGCGATGGCCCTGTCACGTTCGGAGAAAAGGAGCTTGCCCTCCTGCACCAGGCCGGCGGGGAATGGGAGGGTGAAGAGGATATGACACCCCTTTCCGCCACGAAGAGCGATGCGAATATCCGGCCGGTGATCGCGGTCTCGGATGTTCCCGTGGTCGAGGCGGCGCTCCGGAAAACCGGAAAGGTCAACAGGGCTGAAGCCTTTCTTGAGATCTGCCGGAGCTACCTTGAAGAAAGATAACGCCGGGCTGGCCGAAAAGGTTCGGCTGAGGCTGGAGGCACTGAAACATCTCGACGCCACCCCCTACGTCCTGGAGTGCTACGCCGGACGGGGCGAGATTGGCGCCAGGTTGTACGGAGAGCGCGGCATCGCCATTGAGAAGGACGAGGTTAAGGCGGCACTCCTGGCGCGTCGTAGGCCGTCATGGGCGGTTTATGAGGGGGATTGTGTCGCGGCCCTTCGCGCCGGGTTGGCGGCGGAGGAGCCGGTGAACTTCGTTGATGTCGATCCTTACGGCGATCCGTGGCCGGCGGTGGAGGCGTTCTTGTCGCGGAGGGAGAGTAGCGGGCCGGTGGTCGTCGCAGTCAACGACGGGTTGGGGAAGACGATTAAGATGGGGAACTCCTGGAAAATCAAGTCCCTATCCCGAGCCGTCGATCACTTCGGCTCCGACCTATGGGATATCTACCCAAAAGTCTGCCGCTGGCTCTTCGGTGAGATCGCCACTGAAAACGGCTACCGCCTCGAACACTTCGCAGCGTTTCGAGGTGGTGCGTCGCAGCAGATGACGCACTACTGCGCCGTCCTCAGTGGTGCTGCGGCACCCGCAAAGGGTTGACGTATCCGGCCGGCAGGTACTGCTGAAGATCCTTCTTGATGTAGCTGTCGGCACCCAGATCGGCGAGAAGGTCGAGCATCCGGTGGGTGTACTCCTCCCAGTCGGTCGTCTTCGTCATCGGCAGGTAGTTGACCCGGCCGACCTTGTAGAGATCAATGAAGCCGTGCGTGGCCCGCACGATCGCCAGGCTCGCTTCGATATCGAGCGTGGGCTCAAGGGAAACCCAGGTAAAGATCCCGCGCTCATGGAAGGCCTTCAGCGTCGCGATCCGGTCTTCCGGGTCGGCGGCACCACTCTCCCATTTACGGGAGAAGGCGGTGTCGAGTGAGGTCAGGGTCGAGGCGAAGGCGTCCCGATCCGGACGGAACAGATCGATATCGCGGAGGGCTCGCGCGCCGCCCTTCGTCAAGGTGCAGAAACCCATCCCATGCTCGGCCAAAACTTCGAGCACCGTCCTGGTCAGCATGTGGTGCTGCGGCGGGTACGGATCAGTGGTGAACGACAGCATCACCTGTTCGGTGATCCCGGCCGCCTGGTACTTGGCGGCGTCTTTCCGTAGGTGCTTCTCGAAGTCGGCACGGGGCACGGCGCCGGCGTCGAATTCCTGGCGCGGCATGAAGAGAACTTTTGGAACGTAGCAGTACGCGCACTTGTGGCCGCAGCCGCGGTAGGGGTTGGTAGCCAAAGGTGCGTACTCTCCTGCCTGCCCCCTTGGGGCGTAGATGATGTTGCAGTTAGGCAGGCCTGGTCCCCGTTCGATGGTGGTCATGGTGTTAGTCGTCCTCTCTGCTGGTCAGCAGGTGTGTAAACCGGCGATTGTGTTCGGGTAGGTTGAAGCGGTAGACCCTCACGCGCCGGTGACAGTCTTCGAGCGCGTGCTTGTCTCTCAGCAGATCGGTCTGATACATCGAGCCGTACTTTCGGCATGGGGCGCCACGGTGATTCAGCGGGGCCATGCCGTCGCTGTGGCGGGTCGGAGGGACGACTGCCCCATCCGACACGCGGCGCAGTTGCGGGACGACCACGCGGCGGTAGAGGGTATCCCAGTGGCCGGGGTCAACGTAGGGATGGCCGTAGAGCGCCCACAGGCCACCACGGCGGTTGACGGCGACGTTCACCAACATGTCGAGTTTGGCAGCGGCGGCAGGCTTGTCGAGGGCACCGTGCCACATGCTGTCAAGTGGGTCGTGACAGCGGGCGAAGCCGTCGGAGCGGAGGAACGCTCGCAGGTATCGGAGCATGGATACCGTGGCGGCGGTAGAGGTGGGGAGCGGGTGGAGGCCTGGGTTAAGTCCCATGGGTTACGTCCTTTCGAAGTGGAATCATTGGCAAGCTCAAGGCACGTCCACCACTACTGATCTTGTTCCCACCCGATGGTAAGGGCGGCGCCAAAGGCCTTGGACCCGCAGCCCTCCCTGTCGACCAGCAACTCTTCCTGGTAAAGAGTTTCTACCGGCATCGGTTTGTCCTCATCCCATTCCAGGGCGCGGAAGTCAGCATCCAGGTCGCCGCCCGGCTGCATCCTCTCAACGAGGGAGCGCACTTCGCGCGTGCGATCTTGCGACCAGTGCTGAGGGTAGATTGGTTCCTTGAGTTGCTTGGCGGTCATGGCTGCGGTCACGAGGCACTCCTGACTGAGAAGGTTGTTTTCTTCGCGTTCCAGTAGCGAGCGAGTCGTTTGTCTAATATCTCGAGCGGGACGTTCTTTCCTGTGCTCTTGTAGTAGAAGGCCGGGAACGCCTGGTCACTCGGGCACCGGCCCTCCGGTGCGAAGGGATTTCCAGCACCGGAGTGGTCTTCAAACTTCCGGTTGCATTGACAGCATCGGTGCTCTGGGTGATGTTCGGTCATGGGTCCTCTCCTGGGTTAGGTTTGCACTGACAGACGGAGACTATCCTAGGTTTTTCTATTTGTCAAGAGGCTTGGCAAAGTTCCCGTGGTGCCTAGTAGATAGTCGCCAGGCTATGTCTTAGCCAGACTCACCCGCCAGCGCCAGCACTTCGGCGGGGAGCGAGTCGCTGTGACCGTTCCATCGCCCGCCGCTCCAAAAGAAGCCGGCGGCGCGGAGCGAGTCGAGGATGGATCTCTCCGGCTTCTCCGCGAATGTGACAGAGCAGTAGTCGTCACCTGTCCGCTGAATAACGACGCCGCCGGCCTCTTCCGCTGCCGCCTGTCGCTGTGCTCTCCGCTCGATATCCACCAGCCGTTCCTTGGCGCGGGAGATGTTCCCGCCCAAGTTGGTGAGGACGTAGGCCGGTAACGATCCGCCTTTGCCGATTTGGTAGGGGCAGACGCGGGCGGTGGTGAGCAGATCTTTCCTCTGGCCTTCGTCAAGGAGCGTGAGGTCACCGAAGGGCTGTCCACCTTTCGCCGCCACCCGACAGCTCTTGTTGTAGGCCTTGATTCGATCCCGCTCAGCTTCCAGCCCCGCCAACTTCTCGCGGAGCCGCTCGACAGCATCCTCGTCGTCCGAGTAAATGCTTGTGGCGAGTTGGTGTGCCAGCCCTGCCGCCTTCTCGGTGTGGTGCTGCGCTTTAGCCTGCTCTTCGCATCCGCGCCGCATGCCGCCCTCGATACGCGCCACGTCGCGCCGGTGGTGCCGCTCGCTGTGGTGTCCGACCAGGATAGGCTGGCCGAAGGGGATTGCTTGGGCGATACGGTCGGCGGCGGAGAATGCGGCAGCCGAGCGCTGAGTGGCCTTGTCGGCCCATTCGTCGCGGCGGTCTACTTTTCTTTCGAGGCGTTCTCTGCGGGTCACGGCGCCACCCTTGCCAGGCGGTATTCCTGCGAAGTGAGCACGAGCGCCATGAGACTGAGGCGGTCTTTGTCTCCGTGCTCGCCGCAGAGGTTGGCGGCTTCGCGCCGGTCAAGAGCTTTTACTTCGCGCCACGCGCCGGTGGACGTCCTCACGAAGAATGTGTGCTTTTTTGGTTTCATGGTGTTGTCTCCTTGGCCGGTACGGCGTAGCTGTAGGGGTTCTGGCGCAGGTACTCCTCGGCCTGCTCACGAGTGCCGCGGGGCTGGCAAGTGGGGATATGTCCATCGTCCCAGCGCCATACCGCTGACTCGACAGTGCGCCCGTCGCCGATGATGTCGCAGAGGTTCGTGGCGCTTCGGCGGGGGCCTCTTGACAGCTTCTCGCCGAGCACGATTCCCTTGATTGGAGCTGCCGGGAATCCCGAGGTGCCCTGGGGAATCCACGCCTCGTAAATTCGGTTGCGGTAGATCGGCGCTCGACGTTGTGGTTTGGGCATTGGCGTCCTCCTTCAGGCGTAGGTCGTTGATTCAGGCCACGCGGCAAGATCGTCCGCCCACGCCGCCATTTCGTCTGCGCTGGGATCGTGCTCGTTGTCTCCGGCGCGTCGCAAGGTGTCGATGTCGTAGACGTGGGCATGCCACCATTTCGCGGAGTAGGTGGCTGGCTGCTGACCACGTGGAGAGGTTGGCGCGGTCAGGCTGGTCAAGCAACGCTGAGCCCCGCTCAGGGTGCGGTGCTTGTGGCCGCAGTCGCATTCGACGATCGGGGTGCCGTTGGTGTTCCATGAATTCTGCGAGTGGACTTGCACTTGGTATGCCATGTCATGCCGCCTTCCGCCGAGAGATCAGCTCGGCAGCTTCGTCGAGCGGGAGTGCCCGACGCGCACAGTTCCGGACGTGGCGGAGGATCGCGCCAGCGTCAGCGTTGAGGTATTCAGCGACCGCCTTGCAGAACGTGGCCACCGGGCGATTACCGCGGCTGCTGTTGCATTTCTTGCAGGCGGTGACCAGGTTGGTTGATTCGTTGCCGCCACCGTGGCTGTGTGTCTTGAGATGGTCGAGAGAGAGCTGGGCACCGTCCTCGACCTTGGCGCCGCAGTAGCAGCACGCCATTCCGTCGCGGAGGTAGATCGCGAGCCGGCGCTTCGGCTGGCACCATTTACCGCCGTTCCATTTCGCTTGCCGTTCGGTTTGTTTCTTCATGACGAGGAGAGACTATCCCAGGCGTTGACGGTTGTCAATGGGGTCGACGAAGATTTTCAGATTTCCTCTAACCCAAACAGAATGAGCAGGTTAGCCATAGACCCTCCTCACGTGCTATCATCTGCGGCTATGACTGCGGCGCAGGAGGCACTACAGGCTTTTAAGGTCGCCCTGAAGGATGGGAAGGGGAAGAAGCTCGGCCAGGCTTTCGCGCGGCTGGAGTCTGCGCTAGCACCGGAACCGGAGAAGCCCCGCGGGCGCGGTAAGCCGCTGACATGGGAAAGCCCGGAGGCTATGTCAGGGGCAATCGAGGATTACTTTTCGAAGTGTGCCGCCGAGAAGAGGGTGCCGTTTGTAATTCCATTGGCTGATCATCTTGGGCTCACTCGAAAAGGGCTCCTGGACTACGAACACAGAGACGAATATAGTTACATCATCGCGCGAGCTAAAGAACGATGTGCTCAAGAGATTCTCGAAAGAGGATTGATGAAGCAGTACGAACCGACACTTACCAGGCTTGTACTTTCTTCGAGTCACGGCTTCACCGAGAAGTCCGCCGTAGAGCACAGCTTCAAAAAGTTGGACGGTGAGCAGGCGGCCCTTATGACCGACGAGGAAATTGCTGCCGCACTCCATGACGCCGGTACAGATTCATAATCACAACATCCTCACGCTTGAGCGCGAGCGCCGTCGACGCGCTCGAATCCCCCCGCTCTCGCTCACCTGGTATCACCGGGAGATCACGGCAACGGACCTACCGGAATGGATTGTTGAGCGCCTGGCAGAGGACAAACGCCGCCGTCAGTATCTCGTGGCCATCCTCTCGGATCAAACCCTAGCGAGCCGTGACCGTGCCGAATGTGAGGCGGACTGCTTGACGTTCATCGAGCGCTGGACGCGCGCTCCGGCACCTAGAGAAAATCCGGCGTGGGGGCTCGGTGATCTGCCGCTGCTGCCGTACCCGCGGCAGGCGGATTATGTTCGGTGGTTATGCAAGAGCATCGAGGGCGCATCATCGCAAGGTGACGAGGCGGCGGTCGTCAAGTGTCGAGCTGCAGGGATTACCCTCCTCACTCTCATGGTCATTTGTTGGTACTGGCTTTATCGCCCAGGATTCTCGGCTCGACTCTTGTCCAGGGCAAGCAACTTGGTAGACGACGGTAGCAGGGAGTGCCTGTTCGGATTGCTTCGGCTGCAACTCGACTCGCTCCCGCATCACCTAATGCCGGCCAGGGCGAGAAAAGGCTCTGAGCCGAGGGGGGATCAGTACGCATCGGATCACCACCGGCTTCGACTCGGTAACGGGAACATCATTCTTGGCGAGACGACGACGGCCGACGTTGGAAGATCTCTTAGAGCTACGGTCATGTTCTTCGACGAATTCGCCGCGGTCCACCCGACGAATCAATCGGCAGCATGGCTCGCACTGGAGACGGTCGCCCGCCTGAAGCTCGCCGTGTCCACTCCCTCCGATAACACCTACGATAAATTCGCAGAGCTTGCCGGGCCGGAGTCGCGGCTGCCGGAAAATAAGCTCTTCGTCTACCACTGGCGAGACATTCCGCAATACACGGAGGATTGGTACGAGGCACTGCTGATCGAGAACGGCGGCAGGTTATCGCGAGCCGAGCGGGAGCGAGAGTATGGGCTGAGCTTCGCGGGATCTTCGGGGCTGAATGTTTTCACGCTGAATCCGGCCGCAGGATATCGAGAGGCCGACCTCGATCCGCTGGCGCGCACGCATTGGATGGCCCTCGGAATGATGGATTTCGGGAGCGGGCCGGCATGGACGGTGCTGAGTATTTTCCTTATCGAGTGGCGAGCCGAGTTTAAACTGCCCATCCTGTGGTGGGATCTGTGCAGGGCGTGGAAGTCGGTGACCGCAGAGCGTATCGCTAGGGAGGCACTAGAAGAACTTGCACAGTACAGCGGGAAAGTGATCGTGCTGAGTGACCCCGCCGGCATGGCTCGTGACGCGGAACAAGAGTCGTGGATTACACGCCTCCGAACCCACGGGCTCCCGGTTGGCCCGCTTGACGGCTGGTACAACACCGAGGACGGGCTGAGCGAGGGAATCAGAAACGGTAACGAGCTGCTTTCGGATGGCTTCCTGCGAATCCATCGCGAGCGCTCAGCTATTGGGTGGCACGCGGTCGAGAACTGGCGATACTCGGCGCCTGCGGGGGTGCCACCTGAGCTACTCAAGCTGACCATTCTGAAGCCGGAGAAGACGATCCACAGCCACCCAGGAGACACTCTGCGCTATGCTGCTGCCTACGCCCGGCGCGCCCTGTCGCGCGTCAAGCCTAAGCCCATGGACGGGGCAGCGATGGCTCGCCTGATCAGCCCTGGTGGCATGCGTCTGCCGGCAAGCCTGGGTTAGGTGCTACACTTGGCGGTCGTGAGCGAAGACAGCGAAGACAGCGAAGAGGTGAAGGGCGAAGATATGCTCGGCACCGATACCGAAGCCAGCGAGTCCCGATGCCAAACATCCTCCCGGATCGTCGCGGAGAAGATTCCGCGATCTCCGAGGCATCGCCCCCCTAAGACGGGGAAGAAGCCCACGGAGACCGTGCGGTGACCAGGCGTCGCGGCTTACCGACCGACGACGCACAGGTCTCACTTTTCGGGCGGGCCGAGAAGTTGCCCGTCGGCAAGGGGTCGACGGCGAGCCTGAAGGACGCAGTCACCCAAGAGGTTCGCCGCCCCGTCCTCGATCAGATGGTGTTCAATATCGATGGGCACGCGGTCGAGCCTATCGCCGATCCAATCCTCGCCCGCCAGCTCGGCAGGTATGACGACTGGCGGGAGTATCACGCGATGGATCGCGACCCCGCTGTATTCGATGCCTGGCGCCATGTCGAGAGCGTGATCCTCAATACCGGATTCGAAATTCAGATCGGAAGGAGCCGGACACCGGCGGCGAAGGTTCTCGAGAAGTTCGCCGAGACACTCTGGGAACGCCTCCCGGAGGGTGAGCGGCAAGCCTACTTGATGCGCTCGCTTGATGCCGCGAAGTGGGGATGGCAGCCGATGCAGGTGCTGCCGGATTTCAAGGCTACATTTGAGGGGCGCCCGGCATGGCTGCCGCGGCGGGTTGTGGAAAAGCCAGCCCACCATTTCCGATGGACCGCACCAACGGCGCAGAATCCGGAGAGGTCGCTGCTCTTCCTCCCTGCCCTCGGTGGCAAGGTGAGGGTGATTTCCGACGAAGAGCTGCGGTGCGGGTGGATTACTCCCAGCTACGGTAGCGTCAACATCCCGTATGGCGATCACTACCCATACCAGTCTGCCTGGATTTTGTGGGAGGCGTTGCGCCAGACTAGGAAAGATTTCTATCAGGGCCTGCCGAGGAACTTCGGCCTGCTCAAGATCAAGAAGTCCTCGTTGGGTGTGGCCCTGGCAACCGCCGGAGATTCCATCGATTGGGACCAACTGGCGAGCGATGTCAAGAACCTGCTGGAGCTTTACCATAGCGGGAATGTGATCATCGAGGCCGGGAATTACGGAGTTGAAGTTCTCGCAGATTTGAATTTCATCCAGACCGGCACCGACGCCCTTGAGTCTATCGCTCGGCTGATTCGGCTGATCGTAACCGGCGAGACGTTGACCAGCGACCCCGGAGACCGGGGAACCCAAGCCCTGGGCACCGTTCACCAGCGGGTGAGAACCGACTACGCCCTCGCTATGGTGGCATCCTCTGCGGAGCCGGCGACGTCGGGACTCTTCCGCGCGTTCTGCAATTTAAACTTCGGAGAGATCGACCCGGCGGACTTGCCCACGTTCAGAAGCCGCCTGCGCCTCCAGGTGACCATGAGCGATGCCGTCGCCGCTTACGGCATGGGGATGCCGTTGCGGGGCGGCAGACTGGCCGAGCTGCTTGGCCAGGGCATGGCATCGGTGATCGCTACGGACCCGGCGGACCCGGAGACGATTCTTAAGAAGCCGGACGCGCTGAATTTCTCGGATCTGCTCTTTCCGGCAGGGGCGCCCGACAAAACCAGTAACGGGAGCGAATCAACGATGGACGTGTCACTGGCCGAGAAGTCCGCCCTTACCATGTTCCTCGCCGGCCAGCGCATCGAACGGGACCGCGGCCTGACGGTACTCGATGCCGTGCACAGGAGCGCCGACAGCAATTCGGCGGCATCAATCAATGACCTACTTGGGCTCGCCGCGTCGGACTCTTCGGCAGCCGCGTCGGATGCCTTGGGTGATTACGTCAAGAGCCTTATCGAGTCCTTCCTGAGCCAGCGCGGGAGTGCTCCAGACCCAAAAGCTTTGCCCCTGTCTTAGGTCGTATCAGACCTTCGGCAGGGGCAATTCGCGCATGGTTTCAGAAGGGTCTTCTCGACGGGGCGACGAATCTATCCGTTGCCGCCTTGAGCTGGACGCGCTCGCGCCTCGCTCCGCTGTGGGCGGAGGCTCAGGCCAAGGGCATCGTCACCGGAACTCCCGCCGATTGGGTGAACTCCGTCGTCTTCCAGATCTCCGGTCGGACACCGATAGCCGGCGATCCGATGCGTCCGAAGTGGGCGGCAGGATTCACGGATACACAGTACGGGGCGATCCGGGAATTCCTCGAGAAGGAAGGGAACAAGCCAATTGCCGAAGCTCAGACGTTCTGCTTCGATCTTGAGGTGGTGAAAACGATGTCCCGGCTACAGCGGGACGCGGCGGCCGGCAACTGGGGGGATGACAAATTCGACGCCGAGCTGAAGAAGCTTGGCAAGATGTTCGGCGCCGATGGCATCGAAGATCCCGCCGCGACGATGGCCCAGAAGTTCTACCAGCGGGAGATCCTGAACGGTGCGGCGAATGGCGCATTGCAGGCGGGGCGCACGACCGAAGAGCATCGGTCGATCTTCACCTACATGCGCTACCTGACGGGTGAGAACGCACGGCCGAACCACGCGGCTTTAGATGGTTTCGTCTGGCGCTCCGGTCACCCGATCGAGAACGTGGTCATACCCCCGAACGGGTGGGCCTGCAACTGCCGAGTGCTGCCGATCTCTGCGAAAGACGCCGAAGCCAGAGGATGGACGGGAGATTTCCCGGCAGGGACTGCGGCGCTGTCGGAGTTCTTGGCGATGGGCGGGGCGGACCCTAACTTTCCAAAAGGCAGCTTCGTGGACGGGCTTCCTAACTCGATTGCGGGGTGCTAGGTTACCCTCTCCACCGGAAACCAGGCTCGACCGTCGCCGACGACGAGTAGTGCCCACATGTTGCCGCTCGGAGTAGGCCGCAGGATCTCCCTGCCAACGTCCTCGGGGATCGGACGGGAGCGCTGAATAGCCTCTCTGGTGAAGCCGGCGGCGACTACCTGTGGCATCCTCAAGCGTTCTCCGGTGAGTGGCGAAAACAGGTCGGACGATGTTCCCTCGGTCGTCTTCACGGCTAGCTCTTCGCTACCGCTCCATCCGCATGTTTCGCAGCCGACGCCGCGGCAGTTGGTGTGTGCTTGCATGTTGACCTCCGTCATGTGGTACGCGGCGGCGATTGCCTCTATTCCGCCTGGTTCCATAAAAATGCAAATCGCCCCGGCGGCAACCGGGCGATCGGTCAACCTGGACGCGAGCGGTACCTTGCGACAAGGCGGCAAGCCAGCCGATAAAAAGACACGTCGAAGAAAACATTCAGGCTGATGCCGACAACGACGGCGACGACCAGGCCCAATCTCATTGTCTAGACTCCTCCGGCTCCCGCCAGGAGATCGTGTTTCCACGCACGACGAATATCCGAAACGTCGGTTCCTTCCCTGACCTGTACCCGCGAGCCCGAAGCGAGTCAGTGATCTCCTTCCCCTCGACCGCATCTCGCGCACGAACGCGAATGATGGGCGGCGGCCCCCGTTGAGTACGCCGACCTATCACAGTCTGTACCCGTAGGCCCGCAAGAGATCAGCGGCCGATAGTTCAAGCGCTCGACTCAATCCGGACAAATGCTCTGGGCGCGGCGGCGAAGATCTTCGCTCAAACTCGATCGCGGTGACGACGTGATAGGGCACGTCGGCCTCATTCGCTAGGCCGCGCTGGCTGAAGCCCAGCGCGACGCGGCGATCTCTCAGCAGCCTGGCGAGGTCATCCATGGACCCACAGTTTAGACCAGCCTGCTGTTGATTTGCTAGTAGTGCTAGTGATTTAACAGCAGGCGGAGACCGTCACCACCATTGGCGCGGCTACCCTGTCCCCCGATGGGTGCCATGAATTTTGTTCGATCCGTTCTCGGCCTGCCAGATCGTGCGGCTCAGGAAGAGTCACGAGCGTCCTTGATTCAGTGGGGGCAGCTTACCCCCTGGATTCCAATGGCGAGGGTCGAGGACTCCAGAAGCGACTTCTTCCCGGACCAGCCAATCACCTATGAAGACCTCGCCGAGTGCGTCGAGACATTCGATCCGCAGAGGCGAAGAATTCCAGTTGTCTGTGGAATGGCCGGCGCTGATTCTGGGCCCTCTCACTACAAGGGGATGTACCTTCCGTCGCCGGCAAAGGTTACGGCTCTCGACTTCGATGGGTTGACGTTGTGGGGGAGGTTCCTCCCGATCATTGATCCCGTTACCGGTGAAGACCGATTCGAGTTCGGCATGAAGAACGGTTTCACCGAGGGCTCGGTCTGCATCATCAAGAACTCAAACGAGACTGGCGGAAAAGCGATGCTCTGGCACCACGCCCAACTAGGCATGGGTGAGGGTCCTGGAATCGCGAACATGCCTAGCCTTGACGAATGGCTCGGCGGAGGAGAGACCGAAGCCGCCAGGTGGGGGGCCATTTCCAATGGCGACCATCTCCAGTGCGAGTGGCGGCATTTCGGAGGCCTTCACCTTGAGCAAAGAGGAAAGCGCGGTCGTCCGGTGACGATGCGTGAATCAGATTCGGTCGCACCAGCGGCCACAGAGGAGATCGAGATGACTGCCGAAGAGATGCGGGCGATGTTCGCAGAGTCTCTATCGCCCATGCTTGCCGAGGCGGTGCAGCCGCTGGCGACCGGCTTGGCCGATATTGGAACCAGGCTTGCTGCTGTCGAGGCTCGCGCAAGTGAGCCGGTGCCCGTCCCCGCGCCGGAAGTGACCACGCCGCCTCAGCCCCGAGAAGATCGTGCGCTGACCTACGCCGCCACCCTCGCCGTCGACACCGCAATCCAGCGCGGACTGCTGCGTCCAGCGGTGCGAGCTGCCCGCCTCGCGACGCTGATTGCCGGCGGCGCCGAGGTGGTCAACCTCTTCGCCGAACAGGTCGAGGTTGGTGCCCAACGGTCGCCCACGTTCATGCACGAGGTTCAGACGAGCGAGCGGGATACCTCTCGCATCGATCTACTCGGCCCCGAGTTCCGCACCGTGGGTGTCGATCTCCAGCCTGACCCGAGAACCGGAAGCCTCCTGGCCCGCGCCAAGGCGGACCCTCGCGTATGTGACGCGGCCGGGAACATCAATTACGCAGCTCTTCAGCGTGTCGCGGGCGAGTTGCTCGCCGCCAACTAGGGGGATGCCATGGGTAAGCTCGCTCAGGATTATCACCCGCTCGGCCACGCCACCCAGATCATTGGTGGTGCCGACACCCTCGCGGATGGCACCACTGGCCTCAAGGGTCCGAAGCTGGTCGTAGCGGATACCACCGTCGACGGTGCTTACAAGACCGCCACCGCTGAATTGGCCGCTGCCGCCGTGCTCTTGGATGACACCACGAATGGCAAGCCAGGTCGGCTTTTCCATGGCCCCGGCGATGTCAAGGTTTTGTCGGCGGCCGCAATTTCTCGCGGCGACGACGTTTGCGTTGGAACTTCGGGTCGCGCCAAGACCGCAGTGGCCGGGGCTCCGCGTATCGGGCAAGCGCTTGAGGCTGCATCGGGCGCCGACGTAGAGATCATGATCCACTTCCTCCCCGATCTAAAGGATAGCTAAGCCATGGATACCCAAATCAGTGCTGTCGAGCGTTTGGCGCGGTTCATGCCTGGCTCCCACCTTGGCGAAGGGCATACGAGCGATCACGGTCATTTCCAGACGCTGAATCTGGCGGATGGAAATGTGCTGTTGGACCGCTCCGTGATGCGTGCGGCATCGCCGTACTCTCAGGCCACCGGACTCATCGATCACCTCGTCACCACCATCGTTGCTGGCCAGGTCGGGCAGAACGAAACCTGGGTAGACCGGGTGTTTCGTCCGATCATCCCCACTGATGACCGCGGCCCCGTCAATGGCAGCGCCTTCAGTTACCTGCGCTTCGGGAACCAGCATCTCGCCGAGATGAGCCTGAAGTTGCCCGACGGTGCCCCGTACAAGTTCATCAAGCATGGACAGGTCAAGGTTTCGAGCCAGCTTGAGCTCTACGGCGTCGCCAGCTATCAGACGTTGCGAACCCTCCGCGACAGCCCGGCGGCCCTGAACCTCGACGTGCGAACCCAACTGCTTGTCGCCCGTGCCGTGAGCATGGCGCTTCAGGCCGACGCCCGCGACGCCATGACCACTACCGCGAACTACGCAACGGTTGCGACCCTTGCCGGCGGTGACGAGTGGACCGACGCCTCCGGAGATCCGAAGGCCAATGTCCAGGCCGGTATCAACTCGATCATCTCTGCTGTCGGTGGCCAGCCGACGGATATCCGTATCGAGCTGCCGATGGACAGCTATTTCGCGCTCCGCAACAACGCGGCCTTCATCGAAGACCGGAAGTACACGGTGGCATCTTCGGCTGATATCGCCGCGACGCTTGTCCTGATGCGCGACTTCCTCGGTGTCGGCGAGGTCAACATTCTCTCGCCCCGCTCCGAGGTTGCCGGCACCGTGGACCAGATGTTTGGTGACGACGTCTTCATGTACTCGATGGGCAACGAGACTGCCGAGTTCACCACCGACTACGGCAGGGAACTCTGGGGTGTCCGGTTCGCGTTCAATGACGGTGTCGCCGAGCAGCCCTGGGATGATCGGTTGTCCCGTGCCAAGATCTACGCCTTCAACCGGGAATGGCGCCTCCATGTCGTGCACACTGGCGCCGGCTACCTGATCCGTAACACGGTGGCGTAATGGCGGCAGTACCTGGGACCTGGGACCGCAACGGCGTGGACCGCTTCTTCACAGAGGTGGTTCGCGACCTTGTGTTGCTTGGCGACCGTAAGCCGTCAGAGGTAGCGGCCGAGGCCCGAGAGGCGGTGGCGGCATCGTACCGTCTGGCCTTCCCTGGCAATGAACTCCCGGCGTACCTGCGGCAGCTTGCACTGGCACCGCCAGTAACGGATACCGCGGACCTTGACGTGGTAGCTAGTGCCGATGACCTGCATATCGTCGATGCGCGTACCAGGTCGGCAGAGCTGCCACCTGACGAGACGACACCGGTAGACGATCTACTCCGTGCGTTCGAAGACCTCGCCCGCATGGGCGAACACGAAGGCAATTGCACATCCGACGAGAGGGGCGTATGCGAAAAGCACAACGAAGCCTTGGCAGCGAGACTGACGGCAGCGCGGGCGATGCTGGCGAAGCACAAGAAACCGTAATGATTACCCTCGGCCTGAGCTTGCAGCAGGGCGGCAAGCTACATCCTCCGGGAAGCGTGGTCACGGTATCGGCGAAGCTTTTGGCGCAATACCCAGACCTGGACGCGTCGGCGACAGACCCCGCGACAGTGGCGATGAAGGTTGAACAGAGGCGGCAGGATGACGAGCTGGAGGCTTCCCTGGCAACGCACGCCAAGGTGTCCGACGATCTAGCCAGGACGGCAAGCGAGCGCCATCCCGAAGCCGTGACCTCGCGGAAAAAGAAGGAACTCTAGCCGTGCGCAAGGCACCTGTACTGATCGCTGTCTCCGCCCTCCTTTTCATGGGGGCGGTGCCTGTGTATTGGCTTACCCCGGTGCGACTACCTCCGCCGAAAATCAATGTTTACGCACTCGCCGCCGACACCGCGGAGACGTTGACCGTGCCGTCGTTCTCCGGAGACGGGTTGCCGTCAGACAGAGAAGTGATCCTGGTTTTCGCTCCGGTTGGCGGGTGCGAGTTTTTCTATCGGAAGTCGGGAACGGCGACAGTGCCCACGGCAGACGTTACCGACGGCACCGGCAGCAGTCGAAACCCGGCAGCTCTGCGCATGAAGCAAGACGCGACGATCTCCCTTATCGCCGATGAGGACTGTATCGTCTCTGTCGAGTTTCATCCTCTCAGGCTGAGTCAGTAGATGAGAGCCTTACTCCTGGCGCTCGCGACCCTCGCGGCCTCGCCTGTACTTGCCCAGACTCTGCCCCTGACGATCCCCGAGTGCAATTGTGAGGGTGGGGCGGGAGGCTCTGGCGATGTCGTAGGCCCTGCCAGCGCAAGCGATAACGCCGCCTGCCGCTACGACACCACGACCGGGAAGCTGGTGCAGAACTCAGGCCTGATCATCGCCGATGTGTCGGGCTCTAGCTTGGGTGTTTCGACTGCTGCCGGTAACGCACTGGCCATCTCGGCTACAGCCCCTGCTGCCACTACGGGAGCCAGCCAGGCCGGCAAGGCCGCATCCCTGACAGCCTCTGATGCCGTAGCCTCGACCGATACGGCGGGAGCCGCTACTGGCGGCACGGCGACCATTGTGGCCGGTAATGCCGCACGCCTAACCAGCGGTGACGCAGCCGGCGGTGACGTGACCCTGGCGACTGGCACGGGTATCGGTACGGGGCGCAACGGCCAGGTCGTGCTCGGCGCCGGCAGTGTCGGTATCGACACCACTGGCGGGACATTCCGAATCACCGGGGGAAGTGCCAGCCCTTCGAACCAGTCCCCGGTCGGAAGTAGCTCGATCCGCATTTACAACGCCGGCGACACCAGTCAAGCTACGTCGTTTTTCTTTCTAGGGGCCGACAGTTATCTGGGGATCTACCGCAGCGCAACACCCGCCGTGAAATTCACCCGGACGGCCAATGCTGAGAATGCTCACAACGCCGGGCTCAGTAACTCGGTTGACGGCCGCCTCGACTTCGATGGAGGCACCACGGCCGACAGGCTTGGCTGGATTGGTTGGGCTGGCGAGGACTACGCCGAGTCAGACGCCACGAACGCCACGGATACGGCTGCCAGTACCGGACTATCGATCACCGTTCGATCGGGTCGGAAGTACTCGTTCACGGCAGTTCTATTTCTTTCCGATTCAGTCGCTGCCGAGGGCGCAAAGATCGATTTCGGTGGCGGCACTGCCACGGAAACCTACTTCCGTGGCAAGTGCGAGGCTTCCGACACGACAAGCCTGGGCATCTCGCACGTCGACGACATCACGGATACCGTCTCTGTAGCAACGATAACCGGGGACGGCTCGATCGTTTGCGACGGCAGCTTCGAGGCCGGAGGCGCCGGAACGTTTATCCCTAGATTCTCTCAGGTGGCGCACGTCACAGGAACACTAACCCTCTACAGGGGATCTCACATCGTCATGCACGAACAGCCATAGGAGGCGCATCATGAAGGCAGTTGGAATGGTAGGTACTCTTGAAGTCACGGTCAACGAATACGACGCGAACAACATCGGGATCTATCACGACTCTGGCGCGCTGCTGGCATCGGTTCGAATCGTCAACGGTGCGCTTTCGCTGGTCGTGCATCCGGTTGACGGGTTGTCGGCAGTCAATACCGATAGCGGACGCATCCAGGTCTACTCTCCCGGCGGAACTCTGAGCGGCAGCTAATGGCTGATGCCGTCATCTCGCTCGGGGCCTCTGGCCTGGTACTCGCCGACATAGACCCCCAGGTCTACGTCGGCGGTGCCTATTCAGTGAGCGAGACGGCGGCCGTTACGTTGACCGCGATCTCCGGCGGGATGTATCGCATCGGTGGACTGAGCGAGGCATCGTTTCAGCCGCGCACCGTGACCTATCAGGCTCCGGGGCAGCCCGGCGCATCGTACGAGTGGTTGCAAGCGGGCGGGGTGCCGGAGTCGGTCATCCTTCCGTTACGCTCGGCCGGCGTCGTGATTGGTGACCTCGCCGCATCTCTCCTCATCTCCGGCGCAGCGAGCGGCTACGCGCTCACCCTGACCAACGTCGGCACGTTCAATGACTACAGGCTCGCGGGCTGGACCACCTCAACGCTCGCCCGTGACTGGGTGCTCGGCTACAGCTTCGACGGCGATACCTACGAGCGCCGCTGGCAGGAGTCCGGTGGGCTGGCTTATGCCGGCAGCTCGGAGTACCTGGAAAGTTTCGGCAAAGATCCTGACGAGATCGCCGCAGCACTGGAGTCCGGTGCCCAGGATATCGATACCTCCTTTCAGGCTGCTGGCTACCTCGCCCCGATCAATCTGACCTCCATGGTAGAGGGGGCCGAGAAAGCCCGCCTTGCCGCCAAGCTGGCCGAGGTGAACGAAGCCTTGGCTGCCTGGCTACTGACGCGTGGGAATCGCCGTGCAGCCCCTACGCCGGTTGCTACGGCATACCAGGCGGCGCGCGCTTGGCTCAAGATGGTGGCCGAAAAGAAGGTCAATTTCTCGACCGTTCCGGTGAGCCCGCGCACGGGAAGAACGTTCGCGACCTCTGGTAGCGAGCCCCACCCGCTGCCTAACAGCGTGTTCGAGGGGCTATGCCAGTAAAGCTTGAGGTCACCTACAAGCCGCGCATCAACTTGCGGCGGCGAACCGGCGACCGCGGGCCGGAGTCTCTGGCGAATCCGCTAGATGGCATGGTGTCGCGAGGCCTTGATATCAAGCCCGCGTTCCGACACTTCATCGGCGAGGGCCGCAAGGTCGTAGCGGGCGAGATCAGGGGCGAGTACTGGCTGCCACGAAGCGGGCCGAAGAAGCCATGGAAGAAGCGGCACGGGTTCGGCTCGCGAGTGTTGCCGGCCAGCGTGTTTGGTGCGGACTACATCGCGGCATGGGAGGGCGGCGCCGGATCGATTGAGGTCGTCGCGGATGCCGCGGCCGCTTTCGGTGTGTCGGGTGCGAGGTTCCCGTGGGCGTCCCTTCATCGTGGCGGTACCGATGCGATTCGAGCCGGTGACGTTTCGGGGAAGGGCATCCTCGTTTCGTCTCTCGCCCAGGTCAAGCCGTGGAAGCGAACGAAGGGGACGCGGTGGAAGACGGGGCCTCAGCAATGGGCGATCTGGTGGAAGATTTTCTTTGACTTCGGAATCAGGCTGAAGAGGAAGACGCTTGAGGAAGGGCTCTTTACGCCATTCCGGCCACACGCGACGAAGAATCCTGAGACCGTTACTCGCCTCACTGCGATCATGTCGGCTTACGTGACAGGTCGAAGGATGCCGGTGTTCCAATGAACAACTACGATCGCACGGCGACTGATCTTTCGGCGGCGATTCGTCCGCACTTCAGGAGCCACTCGGAGAGGGTGGAGCTCGCGGTGCTTGACGTGCTTCAAGCCGATCCGATCCTCGGTGCTTTCTTTGTCGACCGCATGGGGTCAAGCTGCATTCTGCGGGTGACCGGAGCGCGGGACTATCCGGAGCGGCCCTGGCCGCTGTTGCTGGTTTATCCGATCTCGCTCTCGCGGAAACTTGAGATCGGCCCGACATTCGAGATGGGATGTGCGGTTGGTGTGACCCTGCTTTATGACGAACTGAGGTCCGAACTTACCGTCGACGAAGTGGGCGTCCAGACCTTCGGGGATTACATCGTGAAAGTTTTGGCCAGCGATAATGCGATTCACTTATTGGTTGATCGATGGGGTTTGACGCGAGCCACGGTGGATAAACTTGAGCGGGTGGCTGTCCTCTCGTTCGGCCCGGCGATTCGATCCGAGGACGTCAGGATGATGGAAGAGGCGCAGGAGACCGGGCGCCCGCTGCCCGCCGATTTCAACCCAAGCGGCCTTGCTCTCGAATTGCAATTTGACTACAGCTACACCGTGAACCGGGACACGATGACGCCGGCAACCTTTGATCCGGAGGAGTGATATGTACAAACTCAGCTTGAGTTCGTCGGCCCCATCCATGATCACGCTGAATACCTCCAAGGGGAGGGTCAGGCTCGCGCGGGAGAAGAGCGTCACTATCGATATCCCTGATGCCGAAGCCAGGGGTATCGGCATGGGTGTCGTGATCGTTGAGAAGGTGGCCATCGAGGATGCCGTCGCCTCCGGCGATGAAGTCCATGAGCCAGACCTCGCGATGCATGCCGCTGGGGTGGCGAAGGTGATCACAGACAAAAGAAAGAAGGGTGAGGTGACTCCATGACCACTGGCGCATTCAATCCGAGCACTTCTCAGCTTCGCCTGGCCAAGTCGACCGGCGGAGATCGTAAGCCGTCTACCGGCTACTCCGACTTTCGGTTTTTGAACTACGGCCTCGGCGGAACCTACACGCTCTTCGATCTTCTCGACATTCGCGGCGATGGTCAGGCGGTGCCTGGGCTGGCGTCGACAATCACGCTCGAAAACCTTCCTATCGCCGTCAACTGGCGACCCGAAGACCACGCCAAGCTGATCGCCGCCATTGAGGGTGCCGTGGCTTCAGTGAACGTTTCCGGTGCCGCGTACAAGCACACGATCACCCCGCACGCGGGGACGAATGCTTTTGCCCCGCTGGCAATCCAGGCGTGGCGAGATGACGGTATCCCGTCGTATTTCCTTGGCTGCCGCCCCCAGCAAGCCGTCTACCAGATCCAAAAGCCGGGTGTCCTCAACGGCAGCGTCAACCTGAGTGCCGAGAGTTACACGCGCTGGGGGATCGCAGAGCAGACCGCCGGTACGTCGACAGACCCAGAGGTGCGCGGTCTGGCCAGGGGGAGCATCAAGAGTTTGGCGGATGGTGATCTGTACCTCAAGGTCACCGACGCAACGCCCGGCGTTGGTTACACCTTCAAAATCAAGGTGAAGGTAGGAGCCGCCTCTACCTACGATGGGGCCGAGATTTCCGTGTTGATTGCGACTGACGTCGTGCTCTTCGACGAAGGCGACGACAGGGTAGGAACGCGTGATCTTCATACCATCGCCTACTGGGCCAACGCCACCGGAATCGCTCTCAACGACGTTTGGAGAATTCGGCGTGAAGAGGACAAGTGGGCGCAGTCACTACCCACGGATTATCCGCTGAACGAAACCTTGGCCACCCTGACGAAGAACGGGGCCTCTTTTGCTGTCGAGAGTGCGAGCGTGACTCGGGTTCGCCCGCTCGATATCCCCGCGAACGTCGGCGGCAGGTTTCTCCCCGGTATCACCGAGAAGGGGAGGCGCACCTGCGCTTGGACGTTCGCACGAAAGCAGATTGACGTCTCGATCATGCGAGCGCTTGAAGAGGGTGACAGCGTGGCGATGCGCCTCGACTGCTACAGCGGCGTGCCGATTGTCGCTGGCAACGAGGCGACCGAACCGCGAATCAGCCTGATCTCTATGGACTGCCGACTGGCGGGCACCCTCCCCGGTACCGACAACCCGGACAGGCACACGGAAACGGTTACGCTTACGGCGTATCCCAACGATGACGGAACGTACCCGGACGACCTGACGATTGAAGTGGTGAACTCTCAGACCACGCTCGCGTAGGGGCTCCGCATGGCGGAGGACATTCTCGTCAAGATTGGTGGCGATGCCGCAGAGCTTCGCCAAGAGCTTTCTTCGTCGGAGAAAGCTCTTGGCGACCTGCGATCTACTGCGTTGTCAACCAATAACACTCCGCTTTTCGACAAGGCGGAGGAGTCCCTCAAGGATATCGATGCAGAACTAAAGAAGGTCGAAGACACCGCCAAGGATTCCGCGGCCAGTATCGAGTCAATTGGGGATGCCGCTGAAAGGCTTGAGCGTGCGAAGAGATCAATCGCAGGCCTCGGAGAACTGCTCGGACAGATTAAGAACCAAGGCCTCGCTGCCGCGACTGGTCTCGAGGGTGTTTCGGATCGTACCCGCGCCGGGGCCGAGGCTGGCGTCCAATCATCGCAAGAACTCAAGGCTGCCACCGAGGCCTTCCTTGGCGCCCTCGCCAAGACCGAGCAAGGTGCCGATGCCGCGAATGCCGCACTCGAAAAGCTCGGCAGCGCCCCCGCCGAATTCCTCGCCGATGCCAGTACGGAAAGTGAGCGTCTAGCCCTTCGTTTCGCCGATCTTGCACAACGTACCCAGAATCTGGCCAAGGCCGGAGAACAAGGGCTTGGCCCGTTTACGAATCAGGCTGCGCGAGCGCGGGTGAGCCTGGCAGAGCTGAAGGCCGAGGTGGACTCTCTCGGGGATCGCGCCTCGCCGCAGTTGAGGGCTGAACTGGCCAGGCTTGAGGCTAGACTGAATTCCACCTTTACCGAAGGGGAATCGAGAGCGCGGGCGGTAGCCGTAGAGGTGCGGAAGGTGCAGGACTCTGCCGGCCTTGCGGGGGAGCAATTCCGGACGCTCGGTGACGCGGTTCTCGACCTCGGTGGACCGAAGGCCCTGGCAGCATTTACGAAGGTTCAGGCCGGGCTTGCTGGTCTCCAGGAATCCTACCGGCTCACGCGCCAGGCAATCGAGGCCTTGAAGGAAGCCGGTATCGTCGATGTTGATTCTGGGGTGCAAGATTTTCTGGAGAATCAGCGGAAGCAATATGAGGTTGGGCTGGCAGTCCTCGAAAATTACACAGCCGGAACCGGAGATCTTGCGAACGCGCTCATTGCCCTCCGGAGAGCTGGCCTTCCGATACCAGACGATTTCCGGGAAATTCTGAAAGCTGCCGAGTCACTAGCCAGACAACAAGAGATTCAGGCCGCAGCGACAAGAGATCAGGTGATCGCCCTTGAGGAGCTGAAAGAAAAATCTCTTGGCCTGGATTTCAAGACTCTTGAATCTGAGATAAAGAGGACCACGACGGCTCTTCTGGAAATCTCAGAGGCGGAAGAAAATCTGAGCGATGGTCAGATATTGGCCATCGGTAAAGCGGTCCAAGAACTACTGACCAAGGCCAAGCTCGCCGGAGAGAACATCGATCAGGAATTGGTCGAAGGCCTCCGTCGCATGGCGTCGGCTGCGGGCGTCGGCAAAGACAAAATAGATGAGCTGACCGCAGCGGCGGAGAGGAACAAGAAGCGGCTGGAAGAGGCTGCGAAGAAAGCGAAGGAAGCCGACTTCGGCAAGAAGGAAGTGGAGGCCGCCGCTGAAGCTCTGTTGGCATTGGATGCCAGAATCACCGGCCTCGACAGCAGTGGAATCAGGGACCTCGGCAACGTGACCAAGGATGCCGCCGATGCAATGCTCGCGGCCATCGAAGAGCTACTCAAGAAGATAGCTCTTCTCGACCCCGAAACCAGGAAGTCTTTCGAAGGCATCAAGAAGCAGGCCGAGGGGCTGAAAGAAGAATACAAAAATCTCGGGAGCGAATACGAGAAGAGTCAGGTCGAGGCTCTCAAGAAGGTCGAGGAAGCGGCGAAGGCTTCGGCGGAGAGAAGGCTTGAGATCGAGAAGGGTCTGGCTGAATCTCTCAAGGCCGTGGCTCAGTCCCTGGCCGAAGCTCTCAGTCCAGAAGAAGATACCGGAGACGGCGGGGCTGCCACCCTAGACGAAAAGAAAAGAAGAATCGCCGAGCTGCAAAGCCTGAACATCCTGACTATTGAGCAGTCCGAGGAGCTTAACCAGCTTCAGGATGAAGCCTCGGACCTCCTTGGCAAGTTGGCTAAGGAGGCCGGTAAAACTACTACTGAATGGGAACAGGGGCTCGGTAAGGTTTCGGACGGCCAGCGAGAAGTCAGGAAAATTCTCTTCGACCTGGTCACCGGAAATGAGCAGTTCAGGGCCGGATTCAAGAGCCTCGATGTCGGTGCCCAGGCCGCGCTGCAAGGGATCATTTCAAGTCTCGATCAAAGCGCTCAGGAGGGGACTCTCACCGCAGACCAACTGAGGGCCGCCGGTCAGAGCATTGAAAACACGTTCCTTGGTGCCGGAATCAAGATCGGAGACCTGTCAGAAATCATCGGAGGAATCTCCAGCGATGCCGGTGGATTGACCAACGCCTTTGCTGGTCTCGCCGCGGAAGGCGGAGAATCTCTTGATGATCTCGGCGAGTCGGCCGAGGATGCCGGACGTAAGCACGAGATCATGGCGGAAGGCGTTCGCGATCTCAAGGAAGCCCTTCTTGAGCTTGAAGGCAAGCCCATGAAGATTCTTATCGACACAGAGAAGCTTCTCGCCGCCATGGAGGCGCGCCTCAAGGCTAACGTTTCGCTTTGTACGCAGCTTGTCGAATGCCTGAGAGCGGCGGGTGAAGCATGAAGGCGAAGCCGTTCGAATCTTTCAACAGCAACTATCCCCGAACCTCGGCACTGTTCGGGATTGTTCTGGTGAACCGCAACCTAGAGAAACTGTACGATCAGCTCGAAGCGGCGCTGGCTAACTGTCGCAGGGGGCAGAAGACGATCATCAACAAGAAGAAAAAGAAGCGGGAGAGGAAGCTGCTGCCGAACAATTCCCCGTGGTGGCTGCTCTCGGCTATTCTCGGATTCAATCCTGGCGGCAAGAGGCCGCCCGCTCCGAAAGAACCGAACGAATGAGAAGGGCAATCGAAAACGCGCGCATCCTCGCCGATACCCTTGGTATCGTGGCGGATGCTCAGGAGCGTATCGAGAAATCGACCGTCGCCACTGGCGATGCGCTGGCAGAGATTGCCCGTATCGGGTCGACTGTTCCGGATGGGTCGCTAGGCGCGAGCCTTCCCGGCGGTGGCGCTCCTGCCCCCGGAATTGGAGGAGGCGGTAGTGGCGGAGGTGGCGGCACCGGGGTCACCGGTGACGGTGGCTTCTTCCGCATGCTGGCGCAAAACGGATGCCGCGAGGAAAGTATCGGGTGGCTCATGCCGAATGGTGATCAGATCACGATCCGCGCCATGGTCTGCCCGTTCTACATTCGAGGAACGAACGTGTTTCCGCTTCCCGGCCAGCTCGAATCGAGCCCAGGCCCGTCGTCATCTTCTTCGGGGGGCGGCGGTGAGGGCGGCCCGCAGACTGGCGGAGGGGCACCGCCGCCGATCTACAATCCGGGCGCGGTTGACCGTGGCAAGCCGATCACATTTTCTTCCGGGGCAGAGGCGAACGGCGGCCTCGATGGGAAGGCAATGATCGGAGAGCTTCAGGCCATCGGGAGAGAGATCGGCGGACTCCGGAGAGATCTTCGCCAGCCCGCCAACGCGGCCGATGGACGCTCGCGGGCCGAGGGGAACTTCTAGATGGCGGACCAGGGATATCTCCAGTGGGCTTACCGGATCATGGCAGGTCCGATGTATCTTGACGGTGGACTGCTCACCGCTGCGGGTCGAGCCTATCCCGCGAGCTACGCCACAGGTCCGGCGGGCAACCTCCTCTCGATGGCCGGCGGAGCATCCGTCCTTCAGCTTCAGTGGACGGCGCCGACGCTCCCGGTTTCCAGACGGCCTATTCCGAGCCAGATCAACTTCGTGGTTTCCGACGGTGACATTTACCAGCGCCTTCTCCGCGCAAGCTCTTCGGGGCTGCCGCTCCGCCTCTTCGTCGGCGCCTGGGTCTGCGACACATGGCTCCAATCGGCGGCCGCTTCCGCTCAAACGACGTGGCGCATGTCGAGACGTCTCCCTTACGCCTTGCCCTCCATCACCCGCACCGGCGACAGCCACTGGGGACCACTCGCCTGGGTCAATGGTGTCGAGCAGGAGGTACTCACGACAGGCACTCCTTCTGCCGGGCAAGTCACGATCCCGTCCGCCGGTGACTACTACGGGACGGCTACGACCCCGGCGGCATCAACCCTTGCCGGGGATCTTCAGATCTCCTACCCTGCTGAGTTCTTCGTGCGTCTCACGGTTGGCCACACCTTCGACGTGGCCAACGCTCTCGGCATCGCCCTGACAATCGAGGAGCTGCTGCCGTGATCGTGCTGGCCGAATGCGGGGGTAGTGTTTCCGTGGGCACCGGGACAGCAGCCGCGGCCGCGGCCGCCAGATCTCTCGGCCGAGCCTACGTCCTACCCGACCCGCTCACGAATGCTTCGGCTGTCATTTCCGTTGATACCACTGTCGGCGCTGCCGCGCTGCCGTTCTTTCAGCAGATTGTCGGGTTCAAGGTACTCGTCAATGGTGCAGAGGTCGACCCGAAATGGATTCTTTCGTGGCAGGTCGACGAGTTCCTCGACCGTCCCGCCACATGGTCTCTCGCGCTCGCCTGTCGCAGGGATTGGCCGATAGTCGAGCTTGACCCGATCGGCAATCCGGGCACGCTTGCGGCACCACCACCGGGCGCCCGCGAGGTATCGATCCATGGCGTCTACGTGACCGCTACAGGCGCTCACGAGGTGCCGCTACTGACGGGTGGCCAGGTAGACAACGGGCCGCGCTCAGGTGGCGTTGACGCGCTCTCCGGGGTTGATGCAACGGGGCGATATGATCGGTTGCTCGCGACGCTCTCGCTCCCTGCCGGGCATGGCCTGAGTCGCGGGGCGGTGCTGCGCCGGATCTTCCTTGACGCCGGAGTTCCTGGGACGGCGATGTCTCTTCCGTCCCTATCTCCGATGTATAAGGCTGTCGACCTGGCCGAACAGCCAGCGCTAGCCTTTGGGTTCGAGCTTGGTCGTGTCGAAGGCTACGCGCCGCGCGCGACTCGTGGCGGCGTGCTAACCTTGGAACGGTACTACCGCCCCGAGGGTGGGGCTCCGACATGGACGCTCGATGAGGCGCGGTATCTCTCCGGTCAGTCCGGTGGCGAGGCGTCCTACTCGCCGCCGGGGTCAGATGTGCCGACGAGGATCACGCTCTCGACTTCGGCGCAGGTCACCCGCGAGGAGTGCGAGCGGCGAGTCGAGAAGCGGGTCAACTTGCACTTCGAGGTGTTCGCCTATCGTGCGGCGGCGTACCGGCAGAATTCGGTCGGTGCTCTGGTGGCACTTACCGGCGATCCTCCGGTCTCGTCGTTACAGCTCAGGCGCAGGATTACCACGTTGACTGAATACGATTGTGAGACCGTAGTCGGCGAGCGCGTGATCACCGAGGAGCCCTATCGACCCGTCGCGGCGAAAGCCATCCTAGACGACGCGGCTGATCCTGCTGGACCTCCGCAAGTTGGCTCCTGGCGGGATGGTGTCTTCGTCGACGCCGATGCTGTCGCAGAAGATGATTCAGTCGCCTACTTGTGGTCGCATGACAGATTCACGGTCGTTTCCGACGTAACGACTCAGCACGTCTATGGCAATGAGAACGGGCTCGAGGGGGCGGTGAAGACCGGCGAGCTGCGATCCGAAAAGGGATGGATCAATCCCAAGGCGGCGCTTAAGTCGAGGATCTCGGCCAGCACTCAGGCGTGGGACGTGATCGCCTACGAGAGCGCGCGCTTCCTCCTGGCCGATTTGTCCGGCGTCTACCAGGCAAACGAAACATTCCAGGTGGTGGCAACCGCCGAGAAGTTGTTTTCCACGACGGAAGACGGCGCCTTCTACATCGCAGAGGAGACAACACATTCGACAATCTCCGTCGGTGAGGGGAGCCTGCACCTCTACGCGGGTGGAGCGAAGAATTCCCCTAACGAAACTCTTCAACCGTCCTCGGTTGATACCATCGATTATGTTCCGAGCGGGGACAGTGCGCACCGTGCGCTTACCTCCCATTCCGACCTGCTGGGCAGTGGCGGTTCAACATTCCGCGATGAACCCCGAGACGGCCACCTCCCCGCAGCGGACATTCGCGAGGATATCGATCCACCCGCGGCGCTCTTCGATACCGAGGAAGATGCAGCTAATGCGAGAGGCGCGAGCCGCTACGATAGCCAGCCGCTTGAATGTACGGTAGACAGTCCGTTGCTTGAATCGACGCGGCAGGTCAACCATGTACCAAAATCCGAGGTATGGCCGGAAACCCACGACGAGCTATGCGCGATGGCATTGCAAGAGCTGAGAGAGGGGTCGACGGGAAGAATTGCAATCACGCTCCCCGCCAACTATCTGATTCAGCCCGGCCACCGTATCCGCTGGGTTTCGAGGTTGAATAACCTTGACCTCACCGGCGTCGTCGATCACGTATCCAGTGGGCAATCAGGTTTCGGCGCCCCGATCCTTACGGCTGTTGAAGCCAAGGTATACACCATCTGATGCCGGCTAAAATCCTCAGTCCGCAAGCGAAGCGACGGCGCCAGGCTGAGCGTGAGTCGGATGTTGTCAACAGGAGATACGTGCGCCCCATCGGAACACGTGGACTCTCGCGGGTCGAGATTCCAGGAACCGGCGTGACGAAGGCGGTGGCCAATGCCAGCGGCATGACCTTCGAGCCGGGGACCATGGTGCCCGTGGCGCGCAACCTCGACTCACCAGGGGAGACCATCATCGGCAGGCCACCGCCCGGGCAACGCGGCGCGCGCCCCGTCGTGCGCCGTTCGGTGTCCGTTGGCGAGGCGATCACTTTCGGATTCACGGCAGACGGCTACGCATGGAGCGGCGACATGCTTCGGGCATGGGAGTTCGAGTCGGGCTCACCGTACTCTGCTGGTGTGATGCGGGGGGAAATTGAGATTGTCGGGGGCATCGCCCTTGCGTCATCAATCGTCGCCCTGTCCGGCCTTGGCACTCATGCACTCGCATTCGTGATTGGTAACGGTGACCTACCTACGGAACAGAGGGTATGGGATGTTGAGGGCTCCACGCTCTACGAAAGGAGCGTCACGGCTGAGCGAGCGGCATCGGCTCCGCAGGTTGCGGGAGAGTATCTTTGGTGGGTGGAATTCGATCAGCACACTGAAGGCGGCGGACAGACGGCGCGGCTCTATCGGAGCGGTCACGACTTTTCTGGAGCAACCCAGATTCAGACGGTGGCCATATCGGCCGAGCTGGCTTCCCAGGCGTGGGAATCGATCACGTGGCAGGGAGTAAGCGATTCGGCGGCATGGGTCGAGGTCACGTGGAATGACGACGTGAATTTCGAGGTATCGGGATCAGAAAGAATTCGCATCCCGCTAGACGGATCGGCCGGAGACCACGCGGCCGAAGCTACGATCTATGCACCGGCGGGGCCGGCGATAGCGCTCCCTGGCGGCGGCATCGGTGCGGCAGAAGGATCGCTTGGTGCCGCTGTCATGACCGATGCTCTTGGCGGAGAGTGGGAGGAGCTATGGCCAACTGGCTGGGCCTTGACGGGTGGTGTTTCCATTGCCGTGACGGTCGACGGTTCTATTGCGCTATACTCTCAGGGAGATGACACGAGAATCACGCGCGCCGCGGAGCCATTCGGAGAGACTCCCGGATCTTCGGAGCTTGTCTCCGGCGATGCCCCTGCGCTTGCATTCGGACGGTAACTCATGGCGTTAGTCATCTACAACGGTGCCGGAGATCCAAATCCGGTTTTCACGTTCGGCGGAACAACTCCGCTCGTTCCCGGCACGCCCTCGGCCGCCCAGCAGTTTGACGTGCATAACAACAGAGGCGGCACTGGCGCGGATACCCTCTCGGATATCAAGATCATTGTACTGGCTCTCGTCAACGTCTCCCCTGGCGTTGATCGTTACCAGGCCTCTGGTCACGATGCCGTTGACCAGCGCTGGGTCGAAGTGCGTCGCGTCGCCGGAATCAATCGAAGTATGACGGTTACCGATTGGACCCCCCTCGGTGCGAGCGCATGGCTTGAGGTTCCGGACCTCGGCAACGACGAAGGTGCCGAGCACGAGGTGCGGGTCAACCCGCCGCCAACAGCAAATGTTGCTGACGTAAGCCTGCAATTCGTAGTCGGCAGCTCACGGGCGGAGTCGGTCGGCCGTGGACACTCGGAGGCGTCCGGAGACGGCGTGCTGACGCGGGGCGGGGATGAGACCGTCTCGGAAATTATCGAATGCTCCGGAAACATCGTTCAGAACCCTGGCGGTGCCGACGACAAAGTGCAGATCCCTGATCTGGTATGGGGGCACGTCGGCGCGCGGTACTCGCTCCTGACTCATCTCGCAACATTGAGCGGGAACGACGGGGCAAGCTCCGCTCTTGCCGCTGGACAGGAGTACTGGTGCACGCTTTCCGCTGGTGCCGGGACGATAACCCAGACGAAGAGCGTCAAAGGGGTTGCCCTCTCCGTGACTGCGCAGCTACCACCGCCGGCCGGAGAGATCCTTCTTGGTTATCTTCTCCGCCAGTTCGATGCCGTCATCAACGATGCCGATATTACCAATGCGTGGATCGTCGGTAGGTTTGGGTTCTCGAGCGTCGGGCTCGTCGCCACGGTTGGCCCCGGTCATGCGCTCGTTGACAACAGGCTTGTCGCCAGAACCGGAGACGGCGGCGAGCCGGTCTCCCTGACGGCGTCCTCGACAAACCGAATATGGCTGATCCCTACGGGCGGATTGCAGGCGACGGTCACGGCGGCGCGGCCGACTCCGCGAGCTCACTTGCTTTGTACGATGGTAACGGACGGTTCGGCAGTGACGGCTTCGACCGACTTCCGCGGCTACATCGGGAGACGTCGGCAGGATGTTGTGCTGACCATCGATTCGTTCTTTAAGGCGGCGCCAGGGCTCGCGGTCAACGACGTTTCGGTGCCGGTTTATTTCGGCGGTAACAGGGATGGACTGCTCATGTTTCCGCGCCCCGTGGGGTTCGCTCTTGATTCGTCAGGGACAGGTAGCGGCGGAACGCGCGTGGATATTCAATACAGCGAGGCAGGCGGCGCGTGGACGAGCCTCTTCACCTCAAGCGGTACCGATGATAGGCGCCCCTACGTGGCGAGCGCAGCGGGGACGCCGGCAAGCGCGGCGGCGGTCCCCGAGGTGGTCACAATCAAGGCGGGGTGGCGGTTGCGCGCGAAGGTGATCGCAGTACCTGGTACCACTGTGCCAGTTCAGGCTGTGGTAACCATGGCAATCGAGGTGCCATGAAGATGCACCTACTCACCGTAATCGATGGCTGCGCCTCCCTCCTGCTGCTTCTCTGTGCGGTGGGCTGGGAAGCGAGCATGGTGCTCATCATTCGCCAGGGAAAAGTAGACGGATCTCCGAACGGCGGCGAGACGGCTGTTCCGCTGTGGTCAGGGGTCTGGGGAATTCTCTGGGGGTTTGCCGAAGTGTCGCGGTGGTACAATTTGGTCATGGCAGGAGAGTTGCCGTCTGCATTGGGGACTTCATTCAGGAGTGCGGCCAGCATCGCGGCGGTCTTCACTGTCGTCAGATTGTCGATTCTCTGGCCCTACCTGGCAACGCTGCTCATGGAGTGGCGCAAGGCGGGGCTGAAGAAATGATCTTTGTACTCGCCCAGTCCGGTGGCATCCCGTGGGCCGACCTGTCGCCGGTTGTAGCGGTGGGGTTGATCTTCTTGATAGTCCTGCTGGCCCTCCTCCGCCACAACGCGAGCCGCGAGAAGCTAATGTCAGAGGCAATCGATCGGCAGACGATAACTACGGCCGCGGCGATGGATCGGCAGGTGGTGGCCACCGACAAGAACACCGAGGCCACGGAGTTGATGGGGCGATTCCTGGCTGTACAATCCATCGGCATGGACACCCTGGTCAGGATCGTTGCCAAGCCGAAGGGCGTCTCGGGAGACGAGATTATGAAAGAGGCGCGAGCGGCAGTGGAGGCCAAGCTTGGTCCGATGGGCGGGCATCGGTAATGGAGCGGCGGATCTGGTCTGTCGCGGCAGTGCTGGTTTCAGTTTTAGTTCTTCTCGTTCAGATAGTATTTATCGTCAGCTATCTGAGAAGAGCTGGCGAAAGAGACGTAGCGCACGCGGAGGAGATCGGACGAATCAAGGGGATGATGGAAGAGTTGAGGTCTTCGTGCCAGATTGAGATACAAGACGCGAGGACTGTGAATAGAAACCAGGACGCCTACATCGAGGACTTCCGCCTACGCCTGACGAAAGCCGGGCTCATGAAATGAGGAGTTAGCCGTGAGTGACGTTGTTTGCAAGGTCATCCGAAACCATGGGGCACGCGGGGCACTGAAGGCCTCCAAGTGGCTCAAGAAGCCGAAGAACCGCAAGCTGGTGCCGCCTGAGCTTGCGGGCGTATTCTGGGACCGCCTGGGTGCCCTGGACGAGCCCTTGATTGCAGGGTATACCGAGGCTTTCGATTGGCTTGGGGCGGCCAAGGATGCGCTTGCAGCGGGCGAGAAGCCGCCGCTTCCGCCCTGGGCATAGCTTCTCCCGTCCATCCCCAGGCTGACCGCACGCCGGGATGGGCACCCTCCAAACGGGCCGGGCACCCGAACCCTCCGGGTATTGCTCGGCCCGCCTTTTTCTATCCCTCGTGGATTCTGCCCAGGAGGACGCCCCACGCCATCGCCGCGCACTGCGGCACCTGACCATTGCCGATGGCCTGGAGGCGCTTGACGCGGTGCTGTACGCCCGTGGCGGCGGGGATCTCACGAGATTCCCTGGTGACGTTTACCATAGATCATTTCCAACGCCTGCCGACCGACCCACTCGGAATAGGCCGGCGGGATCGCCTGGCTCAAGTCCTTCATTGTCATCCAATCGATGCCCATCGCGGCGCGAGCCTCGTCCGTGCTGTAGGTTTGGCGGATCTGATTTCTTTCGATGTTGGTTTGTGCGGTTTGTCCGGTGACCGAAATGGCGCGGCGGCGGTGACTTACCGCCGGCATGGCCTTCGGACCAACGACGGAGATCGCCGTTCGCTTCGCCCATCGCTGCTTCCCGCTGTCGAGTCCGGTCCCGCAAACCGATAGCGTCTCGCCGGCGCCACCGTGCCGGCACTGTGGCTTGAAAAGAATCGGCCACGAGATCTCAAGCCAGCGATGTCGCCGCAGCTCGGCCGAGCCGTCCGGGGTTATGAGTCCTGGAAACATTGTGCCGCAAAGCAAGACCAGCGGCAATCCACCGTGGCCGAGTGGAGCGCCCGGAACGTTCTCGATACACCACGACGAAGCCTGGGCCATGAGCCGCTCGCGAACTGGAGCAATCAAGTCGGGGTAGGTCTTGCCGGATTGAAGGTGGCGCAGCGCGGTGTGTGCCTGACACGGCGGGCTGGCCCAAATGAAGTCGAAGCCCTCGAGCGGGTAGGTGAGGGCATCGGCCTGGATAAACTCGAAGTGCTTGGCGTAGTCGGCGTCATGGAACGCCGGATACCCCTTGCTCACTCTGCGCGGCCGATGGTCTGCGATATCCACTCCCACCACGTCGAAACCGGCGCGATAGAGCCCCATCGAAACTCCGCCAGCTCCGCAAAATAGGTCAAGGGCTCTTGGCCTTACCAATCGATACCCCCGCTCCCCGCGAACAACTCCAGCTCTCGAAGAGGGCTCGCGAGATCAGCCATGCCATCGCTCACTCCCTGCGATCCAAGAACAGCCAGGTGATAGCAAGAGAACCGCCCGCGGAGAACGCGGCCAGGAAGGCCTCCCTGGCACTGCCTCCGAAGAGCGAGATTCCACCGCCGATCCAGATAATGGAATAGACGATAGAGATGGCGAGATTCTCCAGGCTGTACGGGCGCCGACTGAGCCAGGATTGGAGCCTTGCGCGCGTCCCCTGTGCTGGCGGGAACGATCCGTCGGCGCACACCGCGCAGAGCAATCGCCGTTTGTACCCGATGAAATGGGCACCGCACGAAGCGCAGATGCACTCGTAGTTCCCGTTTTCGAAATGGTAGTCCTCTGGCCACGAATGCGGCGAGTCGGCTAGTGGAGCGGTTTTTGATTTCATTTCAATCTCTTCCTGACTACTCATCATCAACCTCCGGTTCAGGTCGAACAACGATCACCCGCCCGCCGCAGTTGTGGCAGTAGTGGACCGTCCTCACGTCATCCTCACCGTTCGTGAATTGCCAGGCGGCGCCGCATTCACCATCCCAGAAATCATCTGCCTCCTGGTATGTCCAGGTGCAGGTTTCGCGGCGCTCCGGCTCGGCGCTGGATTCTTGTTGGCTCACGGCTTCCCTCTTTCACTTCGCCCGCGTCCGCGTCTTCCGGCCGACCTTCTTCGGCGCCACCTTCCGCGCCTTCTTGATCTTGGCGACGATCTTCGCCGGG
>ERZ1292629.87-Hain-H43-01um-R1-87-length-90792-cov-111_pt1 | contig 90792 bp, 121 predicted proteins | sample MGYA00564399_ERZ1292629 | MGnify/ENA primary metagenome ERZ1292629 (study PRJEB36523, sample SAMEA6512636) | groundwater metagenome | collected 2019-01-08 | study: AquaDiva: Metagenomics assemblies of 32 groundwater samples | reverse complement strand
GCGAGCTTGAGCGGCCCATCGTCCAGCTCGACCGGTAGTCCTTGGAGCGCGGCGAGCTCGAGCGTCGTCAGCGGACGATGCCAGGTCCCATCAGCCGCGATGATGATCGGGAGAAAGGGCGGCGGCTTATCTGGGTCGAGCGATGCGAGGTACTCGTCCGAGAGCGGACGGCCGTCGGGCACGCGTGGGTCGCCGACCGCGTAGGCGCCGCATCCGGGCGACGTCTGGCCTGCGATCGTTCGCGCCGCTTGCTCCCACGAAAGCACTGCGTAGCCGGTCGGATTGTGCCAGCGGTCGCTCTGCGTGACGCGAGGGTCCGCGACGTTCGGAGCGCCGGAGCCCGGCCGCGTCGCGCCGATGACCGCGTGCGCAGGCTCGTCCCACGACTCGACAGCGTACTTGTTCCAATGACGCGCAGCAGACGGCGGAAGCGCGACTCGGGGATCGGCAACGGCGAATGCGCCCGTCGAGACGCCTGCGCGACCCGTAACGGTTGGTGCCGTCTCGTCCCAGCCACGCACACCGTACACGCCGCCGTACCATCGCGGGTCCGCGACGGCCTGCGGTCCGTTGCTCCCTGGCCCGACGATAGGGCGTGAGGGCTCTTCCCACGCGCTGACGCGGAGCTTCTCCCACGCCTCGCGTTTCGTCTGTCCTGGAGCGAGCGAGTCAGCGAGATCGCGCCAATCACCACCAGCGGGAATCAGCGCGAGCCTGACCCAATTGCGCCAGGAGATCCGCGGTAGCGTGTGGAGCTTGCCCCAACGAGCGGCTGCGTCGGTACCAGGAAGCGGTAGCTCTCCGAGCACCTCGCCGCATGCGCGGACGCGCTTCTTAGGCGGCTCATAGATGAAGCCCGGTACGGCCTCCGGACGTCGCGCGATCAGCAGATAGCGACGACGATTCTGCGCGAGCCCGCCGAGCTCACCGCAGTTGTGGTAGCCGTCCGAGAACACGTAACCGGCCTGGCCGAGCAGGCGACGAAGCTCCGCGAGCATCTCTGGCGCGCGAGCGGTCAGGCGCGGGACGTTCTCTAGGAGAAAGAGCGGCGGCGGCTCGCGCCACGTCGAGAGCATCAGTCGCACCCAGATAAGCGCGAGCTGATTCATCGCTTGGTAGCGCGGGCTCTTCGCGAGGTCCGCGGAGAGAAGCCCACTCGCGCCTTTACACGGCGGACTCGCGAAGACGAAGTCGGGTCGCCGCTCTCCGACGAACGCGCGAAGCAGCGCGGGCGTGACCTCCTCGATGCGCCGACAGAGCGCGGGCGAGGAGGTCAGTCGCTCGAAGTCAGCGCACGCACGTGGGTCGGAATCGATCCCACCGAGCGAGCGGACGCTTACGTCGCGCCCGAGCACGCGCATGCGGGAAGCGAGCACTCCGCGCGCGCCGGCACCGAGACCACAGAACGGGAAGAACGCCGAGACGATGAGCGGGCGCATACGACTCCGATGCTAGGAAAGTTGACTTTACTCGTGCGGCGCGACGGGAATCAGCCGGCGGTTTCGCTCTCAAGCATGAGCGCTTCCCACTCGCGCGGATCGATCCCGGTCTGCTCGACGACGAGCGTGCGGATCTCGTTGTAAGTCATCCCGCGAGCGCGGAGCATGTCGGCGATCTCACCGCACTTGGCCGCGTCGCTCGTACTGACCGCGCTTCGAATAGCATCGCGAATCGTCGTCATTCGTTGCACCTCGACCCGTTCGGCGTCTGCGACGATCTCTCCCCACATTTCCGACCACTCTTGTAGCGGTGACTTGAAGTCGTCAGGGGGTTCATCGTCAGGCGGCACGTCGCGATTATCCGGGGCACGACCTCGCGTTCGTCTGCGCCGTGTTAGTCTGCCGCCGAAGAGACGCAGGGAGGAGCGCGCGATGCCGGAGAAGCTACTGAGGGTCAGAGCCGCGACGGGACAGGTACTCGGGTGGCCAGACGGGCGCATCGGGTACGTCGGTCTGACGATCGCTCCGCCGGGCACGCCGGAGGAGCAGATCCATACGCGGGTGCCGAACGGCCCGGCGTATCTCGCGCTCGCGGAGACGACGGTCCCGAACGAGCGCTTCTATCGACGCGCCATCGAGCAGGGCTCGCTGCTCAACCTCGACGCACAGCCGAAGCTCACGCCGGAGCAGGCTGCGAAGCCCGAGCGGAACGTGCCCGAGCAACCGACGACCGACGGGGCGCCAGCTCCTCGCAAGGGTAGGAGCTAGTCATGTCCGGAATCACTCCCGTCATCGACGCGTCGATCAAGGTCCCGGGCATCTACATCGAGGTCGCGCTCGGAGTCGGCGTCCAGTCAGCCTCCGACATCCCGATGAAGGCATGCGCGTACGGCAACAAGACGTCCGCCGGCTCGCAGGCCGCAGCGACCGTCATTCAAATCTTCGACGAGGACCAAGCGCGGACGCTCTTCGGCGCAGGCTCCGAGCTTTTCCTGATGTGCCGCGCGTTCATCAAGACGAACCCAAACGCGCAGCTCTACGCGACCGTCATCGCGGAGAGCGCGGGCACGGCCGCATCGGTCGTTCTGACGTATGCAGGCGCATCTTCGGCCGCCGGCTCGCAGTCCATCACGTGCATCGGCGAGACGGTCTCAGTCTCGGTCGCGTCGGGCACTGCGGCGACTGCGCAAGCGACGGCAGTTGCTGCGCTCATCAACGCGCAGACCGATTGGCCGGTCACTGCCGCGGCGGTCGGTGCGGACGTCACGGTCACGGCGAAGCACAAGGGCCCGCGCGGTAACGCGATCGCGCTTCGCGCTCTCTCGAGCACCACGGGCACGACGGTCACGCCCGCGCCGACCGGCGGCTACCTCGGCTCCGGCGCGACGTCGGACACGCCGCAGACTGCACTCGATGCGAATGCGCCGCTGCGGTTCGACTACCACATCGCGCCGCACGACGACGCGACGAACCTGACCATCTTCGAGACGCACGTCGACACGTACTCGGGCCCGACGCACGGCAAGCGACAGCGCGTCGTCGCAGGAAACATCGGCACCGTCTCGGCCGTCCAGACCATCTCGGCAAACTGGAACGCGGTCCGCGGGCAGCTCGTACACCTGGAGGACGCAGACGACACGCCCGCGATGCTCGCCGCAATGATGACCGCGACGCGCATCCTCTACGAGAGTCGGAACCGCGCGGCGAACATGGACAACTACGCGTTGCCCTACGCGAAGCCGCAGGACGATTCCGCCGACATCCCGACAAACTCGGAGCTGACGTCGTTGCTGAACAACGGTGTCACGCCGCTGATGACGACCGCAGACGGCAAGGTCGTCATCGTCCGGTCCATCACGAACCGCCACAAGGACAGCGCCGGAAACCTCAATTACTCGGTGCTCGATTCGCACAAGGTCGTCGTCCCGGACTACGCGGCCGACGTGCTCTCCGTGCGCTTCGTCGGCGAGTGGCCGAACATGCTGCTGAAGGACGACGACGCGTCCGGCAAGCCACCGCCCGAGAACACAGCGACGCCGCGGCTGCTCAAGGACTGGAGCATCGGCGTCATGCGTGATCTGGAGGACGAGGAGGGCATCCTCGAGAACGTGGCCGCGAACGTTCCGCGGATGATCTTCCAGAAGGCGTCGAGCCCGGACGGCCGCGTGAACGCGCGCATTCCGATCGATGTCGTCGAGCAGCTTCACCAGCTCGGGATCCAGCTCCGCCAAGAGGGCTAAGCCTTCGCGCGAAAGGGGTAACTGACGATGTCTCAGAAATACGAAGGCCCCGCGGAGGTCTATCTCCAGGTCAAGGGCACAGGCGCGACCTCCGCGCTCAAGCTGATGGTCGAGATGACGAGCCTGACGGTCACAGTCAACAGCAACGCGAAGCCGATTCGCACGATGCAGAAGGGGCTCGCTGGCCGCGCTCCCGGGCCCGTCGAAGTCGAGGCCTCGATGGAGTCCGCGATCCCGGTCTCGGGGATGGAGGCCGACTACCAGAAGGCCGTCATCGACAACGCGGACATCTTCATCGTCCACAAGCTCGGCAACGTGCGGCGCTCCTACGACGGCTGGCTCGAATCGGGCGAGTCGTCTCAGAGCGCAGAGAATCCGGCAACGACGTCTGCGCGCTTCATGGGCTCGGTCATCGGCGAAGCGCCGGCCGTCCCGACCTGATCGCGGTGCAGTTCAACGATGAGAGGTTCCAAGCGGTCATTCGTGACCGCTTCCGCCCGCGAGTCGTCGCAGCGCCGATCCGTGTCGGCGAGCGTGACGTGCTCGTCGCCGTGCGACTGCTTCGCGAGTCAGAGATCGACGCGGCGCGCGTCGGAGCTCAGCGCTACCTGCGCGAGCAGGCGGAAGCGATCAAGGTCGAGGCGTCTGCGTTCATGGACGTTGATCCGTCGTTCTTCGACCGCGAGTATCAGCGCCAGGTCGTCTGGCGCGCGATCGTCACGGTCGACGACGACTCGTGCGAGCCGTTCTTCGATCCCGGCGGCAAGCCGGTCTCGTTCTTCCCGTCGATGCGCCACATTCGCGAGGAGTGCGATTCGCAGACCACTGAGGATCTTTTCCTCGTCTACCTCGAGCACCTCAAGTGGACTGCGCCCATTCGCTCGGCGCGCACCGGGGAGGAGGTCGACGCGCTCCTGGCCGAGCTAAAAAAAGGGCCGAGGACGACGGCCCTCTTGTCGGCGTTCGACGGCGAGACGCTGGTGCGCTTGTGCATTTCTTTGGTGTCGCTAGTGCCCTCGACGTCTCCGACGAGCAGCTCATCTACTGGCTGAACCTCTCGACCGAGTCGGGCGACAAGAAGCGCTAAGCTCGTCGCATGGCTGACCCGGTAGTCCGCGTCCGCGTCGTCACGGTCGGTGGCGCGAGCATCAATCAGACGCTGCGCGGCGCGACGCGCCAGGCGCGCCAGCAGGGGCGCGAGCAAGTGCGCGCTGCGCAGACGAGCGACCGTCAGATCGCGGTCTCCGCGAAGGCCAGAGCGCGCAGCGACCGAGAGGCTATCCAGGATGCGCTCCGCGCCTTCCGATCGAGCGTGCGCGAGCGTATCCGCGGCGAGCGCGAGGTGTTGCGCGCGGCACAGCATACGCAGCGACAGATCGCGAGAGAGGCGCAGTCGAGCGCGCGCGTTCGGGAGCGTGCGGAGCGGCAGGCCGCACGGAGCATCGCACGCGAGCAGACAGCCGCTGCTCGTCGCAGTGCGTCGGTCTCGACCGGGCGACGGCGCATGCTCGGCGGCGCGATGGTCGGCGGCGCGCTTGGCGCGGTTGCCGGCGGACAGCAGCTATTCAACACGGCCGAAAGCTCGCTCGGCCTAACCGACCCGCTCGAGCTGATGCAGAGCTTCGCGCAGCTCCAGCGACAGCTCATCCGTACGGGCTCCGAGGCTGGCAAGAGCCAGGAGCAGATCGACGGCATGATGCGGAGCGTTCTCCAGGTATCCCGGGCCGAGCAGATCGACCCAGCTGAGCTCGTCGGCGGACTCGCGGTCGCACAGGAGAGCTTCTCGGCGCTCGATGAGTTTCGCGCAATCCTGCCGGAGATTGCTCGTGCTGCGGAGGGCTCTGGCTCGTCAGTCGAGGACTTGGTCCAGACAGCCGGCGCGCTCCGCAATATCTTCGGGCTGACTGGCGATGAGATGCGTTCGCTTTTCGCGGACATGTACGAGCAGGGCAAGCAGGGCGCGCTCGGCATTCGCGCGCAGGCAGAGGCGCTGCCCGCGTTCTATTCGGCCTTTGGCGCGCGTACGGGTCGTCGTGGTCGTGCCGGTGCGCTCGAGGGCGGTGCGTTCGCACAAGTGCTCGCGCGCGGCTCGGGCCTTCCTGCGAGTCAGGCTGGCGAGGTCGCGACGATGGCAGAGCGAACGATCGTCACGCTCTCCGACCCGCGAGTCGCGAAGCGGCTTGCTCGCGCGGGCGTCCAGATCCGTGAGGGCGGCAGCGGTCGTCGCGCAGGTAACGGGCGACTCCTGAACATGGATCAGATCCAGGCGAACCTCGCAGCGCGAGCAGATATGCTCGAGCGGCCCGGGTCGATGGAGCGGATTTTCGGCCGGCGCGTCGAGGCACACCGCGGGATCCAGGCGCTCATCACGGCGCGTCGCGCAGAGCCGGGGCTGATGAATCAGCTACAGAACCCGAACACGGCCGCTGGCCAGCGCGGGCTCGACGTCGCGGCGCAGCGACTCCACGACTCAGCCGCAGGCCAGATGCGCCGGCAACAGATTGACCGTGTCGTCGGGAGCTATGAGCAGGCGCCAGATACGATCTCGACACTCGCAGCGAACAGCTCGGCACTCTCCGCGCTCAAGACCGAATTCCCGATCCTGGGTGCCGCCCTCGGCGCGCTGACGACGACGCTTACGGGCTTCGGCGCGGGCGCGTTCGTTTCGCGCTTTCTCGGGACTGGCGCAGTCTTCGGCGCAGCGAACGCAGCGGGTGGCGGTGGAGCTGCCGCTACAGCCGCGGGCGGGGGGCTTCTCGCGGGGGTCGGGACAGTCGCTGCTGGTGCGCTCGGGCTTCTCGGCGTCGGGGGTCTCGGCGCGTACGGGCTGACTCAGGTTTCGCGTGCTGGCCATAACAATGCGCTTGCCGGCGGGATGGCTGTTGACCCGGCGACCGAACGACGGCGGGCGATGGCCGCATCGCTCGCGACTACGCCAGGACACCAGACAGTCGGCGGGACCGACCGGTCGCGCGATCCGTTACCGCCACTCGATGGTCGCGCCGCGGCGGAGCTCATGCAGGCGCACATCCGAGCAGCCATCCAGCAGACGCCGATTCGGGTCGAGGTCTCCGACTCGCCCACGGTCCGGACGCCGACGCAGCGACGACAGCCCGGCGGCGCGTCGCGCTGAAGCCACGAGACGGCCCCTAGAAGCGATGCGACGCTAGGAGCGGGCTCGCGCACGGCATCGCCCGCCGGGCGTCTAGAACAGCGTCGTGGCGCGAGCGCGGTATGCTCTCCGCGATGGCCCTCTGGGACGAGATCCTCAACCCGTCCACGCTCGGCGGGATCCCGATTCCCGTCGCGAGTCGTCGGCTGACGATTGGCAGGGACGCAGCACGACACAAGCTCGCGTTCCGACCGGGCCAGATCGTAGAGGACACAGGGCGGATGCCCTTCGCGATCGAGGTCGAGGTGCCGCTCTTCGCGTCGCTCGACCCGAGCTACTACCCGGACGGCTATCGGAAGATCGCAGCGCTGCTCGAGGAGACCGAGACTGAGCTGGAATTCGAGGACCCGCTTTTCGGCACGCTGACGGTCAAGGCGTTCACGGTCGAATGCACCGAGAGCGCGGATGAGCGCGACGGCGTACGCATGACGATCCGACTGGAAGAAGCGACGCCGCTCTCAGACGTTCAATTCCTTTTCGCGGCAGCAACCGACCCGGCATCTGCTGCGCGCTCGGCAGCAGCAGACCTGGACGAGGCGCTCGAGATCCTCGGAGTGACTGGCGAGGACGTCTATGGCTCGTTCGGCGATGCTGGCTTCCCGCTCGGAATCAATGAGCTGTCGGTACTCGCCGCGGGTGACGTATTTCTCGGGCTGACGTCGCTGCTCCTTCAGGTGTTCGACGGCACGCAGGTCTCTGCGCTCGTCGCGGCAACCGCCGTCGATACGTTCCGAGCACGCGTCGAGTCCATCAGGAACCTGGACGTCATCGCGCAGCCGAGCGGCTGGGATGTGCTCCGCGCAACCTCCGAGCTCGCCGGCTCGATGACCGAGGTTGCGGAAAACAACGCATCGCGGACTCCGCCGATCCTTCCGTTCATCGTTCCGTTCGATTGCTCGATCTACGAGCTAGCCTCGCTCCTCTACGGCGACCCGGCGCGCGTCTCGGAGATCCTGCGGAACAACTCCATTCGGCAACCGCTCTTCGTCCGCAAGGGCACGACGCTGCGGATGGCCGCGTCGGCCAGCTGAGATGCCGCGCTCAGATACCGTCATCGTCGAGGTCGGCGGCATGATCGTCGAGAATTGGGAGGAGTACGAGATCGACTCCGACCTGCTCGTAGCCGCAGACGGCTGGACGCTCCGCTGCCCGCTCGTCGGCTCTGCGTCGGAACGGCTCGCGTGGCTCGACGTCGTTGCGGTCGGCGCGACGATGCGGCTCTACGTCGGGAACGACATCATCATGCGCGGGACGCAGACGCGTCAGCAGGCGTGGGCGTCGTACATCCAGCACACGGGAATCGTCGATACGGTCTCTGTCTCGGCCGGGCAGAAGGGCGAGGCTGGGACGACCGTCACGATCACGGGGCGGGACATGGCCGCGCACCTCGTGGACAACAGCGTCCACCCGTCGCTCTTTCAGGTCGCGGGAGAGAACCTTATCGCGCTCGCTGAGGGCGTCTGTTCGGAATTCGACATCCCCGTGATCGCCGACCCTTCAGCATCACGGAACATCGCGACAGGTTCGCCGTCGACGCTGCCCGACCAGCGGGTGCTCGCGGAGCAAGCGAGGCAACACGGGATCCCGGTCGAGCGCTGGTCGCGCGCAACGCTCCGCGCCGGCAATCGGAGCGGACGGCCCTACGACGAGATCGCCGGACTGACCGATACACCTGCGCTCGAGCGCGCACGTCGTCGCTCGTCGAGCGGGCAGACGCCGTCGGATGCGCTCAGGCAGCAGCTCTCTGACGCGAAGCCGCAAGGCGGCGAGACGGCCTGGGAATTCATCGAGCGGCACGCGCGACGACACGGTCTGATGCTTTGGATGTCGCCGCTTGGCGAGCTCATCATCGCGGCTCCGACGTACGCACAGCGCGCGCGCTTCCGCTTCGACCGGCGGGTCGGTACTGCAATCGACGCGGAGACCACCGTGCTCGCTGGCACCTACACGCAGAACGGTGCCGACCGCTTCTCGGAGGTACGGGTCTACGGTCGTCATCGCGCTCGAGGAGAGCAACGCACAGGGCGTGTCGGCATCGCGCGCGCGACCGATGCCCAGACCGATCCCTCGTGGCCGCGACCTCGCGTGCTCCCGTTCACACGCCGGCACGTCCAGCACGACACGCAGGCGACGTCACAGGCTGAGCTGGACCGCGCAGCGCGTCGGATCTTCGCGGAGCATCAGCAAGAGGCAGACGTCTACGAAGTCACGGCCTGGGGACATGGACAGCGCGAGTACCTCTTCGGGATCGATACGGTCGCGCACGTCGACGACCAGCAGATAGGGCTCCGGCCGGGCGACTGGTACGTCACGCGCCGCACGTTCCGCAAGAGTCGCGAGAGCGGGACGACGACCGACCTGCGTCTCATTCCGCGTGGAAGGATCGCACTATGAGAGCGCGCAACATGGTCAGTGAAGCGCTCGGGAGCCTGATCGACTTCGGCCTCGTTGTCGCGTCTGAGGTCGAGACGGCAACCCGGATGGTGCTCGGAAAGATCCGCGGCGACACGGATCCGGATGGCAACGAAGAGCCGACGACTGCGCAGGAGATGTGGGGCTGTCCCGCAGTGATGTTCCGACCGAGCGACGAGAGCGCAGACGGGGCAATGGAGGTCATCTTCATCCGACGCGGCAACGAGATGGTCGGCATTGCCTATCGCGAGCTACGCGATGCCCCGATCTCGCTTGAGCCCGGCGAGGTCTGCGTGCGCGCATTCGGGACGCAGACGACGTACATGGTCCTTCGGCCGAGCGGCGAAGTGAAGATCAAAGGCGGCCCGATCCTGCTCGATGCCTCGACGTTCGTGCGCGTCGAGCCGGGGGGGTTCTCCGCAACGCTCTACGAGCGAGCGCGCGATGCGTTCAACAATCATACGCACGCGGTCAGCGGCGCGAATACGCTCGTGCCCGATGCGGTCTCGATTGCGCTGATGAATACCGCCGGCTCGTCAAAGCTCGGGATCCCGACCTAGGAAAGTTGACTTTACCGGGCTCGGACGAGCGCTCGCGCTACCATGCCACGGGCAATGGCGACGCGCTCCAGGTACATCTCGCCGAGTACGGGCGAGTACGAAGTCAGCAGCGGCGACTTTCGTGAGGACGTGACGCTGCTGCCGTCGATCGTGCTCGCGCTTCGAACGAAGAAGGGCTCTTGCGCTATCGCCCCGTGGCTGGGCTCGAAGCTCCACGAGGTGCGACACGTCCGCGTGAACGCAAAGGCGACTATCGATCGTCACGTCAGAGACGCGCTCGCGCACCTCGCGCCGCAGATGCGGAGCCTCACTGTCGTCGTCTCGATCGTCTCGCCGACGCGCATCCACGTCGAGGTCGGCTGGAAGAACCGCGCTGATGACCGGCCGGCGATCCCCTACACCCACGTCATGGAGCTTTGATCCGATATGGCCATCACGCTCCTTACGCTCGATGAGCTCGAATCATTCATCCTCCGAGAGATGCTCCGCGTCCCGGGCATCTCGACCCACCGTGGCGGCGATGCGTGGATCGAGAGCAAGCTGCTCGGCGTCCTCTTCCACGGCAATAGCGCACAGGCCGAGTGGGGCGCGAAGCAGATCCTCCCGTCGACGTCGGAAGGCGAGTACCTCGAGAAGCACGCGAGCGACCGCGGGCGCGAGAAGCAGCTCGCCGCGCCGGCACACGGGCGCGTCTATCTTCGGATGGATGACGCGTCCGCGGCGAACACAACGCAGCTCATTGGCTCAGCGCTAACGGCCGGCGACGGCTCGGCCTATACGACCGACGCTGCGACGACCTCTGCGCTTCCGAGCTGGACCGGGAAGACGACGGGCACGGGCTGCACGACAGAGCGCATCTCTGTCAATCCGGACACGACGGGGATGGCCGTAGACGAGGTGCTCGAGATCGGCGGAACGAAGCGCGCGATCCGCGAAGTGTATACGGCCATCTCAGCGGTCGACGTCTACGAGCCCTTCGAGACTGCGCCGGCATCAGGCGTTGCGATCACACGCCGGCGCTCGGCCGTCGTCAACGTCACGGCGAGTGCGAGCGGTAAGCTCGCTAACAAGCTCGCGGGTGAGGTGCTGACGATCACGTCGCCTGCTGGCGCGCCGCCGAATCAGTTTCTCGACGCCGTCGTGCTCGAGATGACCGGCGGCGGAGACGAGGAGACGCCGGACGAGCTTCGCGCTCGGACCGTCGATCATTTCGCGCACGAGCCGGGCGCAGGGAACCCGGAGCAGTTCAGGACGTGGGCGCGCGAGACTCCAGGCGTGCGCGTCGGCGAGTGCTTCGTCTTCGTCGGGTTCCGCGGGCTCGGCACGATCGACCTCATCCCGACGGGCGTTACAGGCCAGCGCTACATGGGCACGGCCGGCGGGCCGACGCTCGAGCTCATCGACGCGAACGTGCGAGACACCGCCGCGCACGGCGAGGGCGCGCACTACGCCGATGACGTACTGCTTCGCGAGCGCGTCTATCGGAGCCCTGACCAGGACGTGGACCTCACGGTCGAGCCGCGCCTCGGTTGGGAGCCCGATTGGTCGGGAAGCGCGAGCTTCGTCGTCGATGCAGGCTCCACGACGACGAGCGTTACCGTCACGTCGAGCCCGGTCGGCACGATCGAGGTCGGCGACCGCGTGCTCGTTCCGGTCACGAGCGCAGGGCGCCCTACGCTCATCCAACGGACAGCAGTCTCGGTCGGAGCGACCGCGATCGGGCTCGACTCGGCGCTACCCGCAGCACCAAGCGCGGGCGCGGTCGTTCGCACGGGCGGCCCGCTCGCGCAGCCGCTCATCGACGCGATAGACGCGTACTTCGACGGGCTCGGGCCGGGCGTCTATGACCCGATCACTGGCGCAATCTGGGTACGCCATCCCGACCCGGCAGTATCTGGCGATGACGAGGTCAAGCTCAACGCGCTCGTCGTCGCTGCGATGGCGGTCACGGGCGTGTTTGACGTCGCGTTCTCTGTCCCGCTTCTAGACGTGCGGCCGCCGCCGCAGCTGACGATGCGACTCGGACAGCTCACCATTCGCCACGCCAGCTAACGGAGGCGCTTCGTGCCGCTTTCTCAGGTCTACACGCGGGTCGATTACAACCTCGGACGGATCAAGACCGACCGGGCTGAGACGACCGCGCGCAATCTCGCCTACGACATCCACATTGAGGAGTGGAATACGGCGATGAAGGCGATCGAGGAGCTCTGCTCGATCGTCGCGGGCGGTGGCGCTGCCGTGGAATGGCAAGAGGAGGGCGGCGTCATCTCGTCGCGCTCGATTGCCAACTTCATCGGGGCCGCGGTCACCGTCGCGGACGACCCGGGAAACAACCGCGTCAATGTCACCATCAGCGCGGCGGCTCTGACCGCGAGCGCGCCTGCAAACGTGACGAAGGCCGCTGCGCTCGTCGGCGTCTCGGCCGAGGCTGCACGTGCCGACCACAAGCACGACATCACGACGACGACGCCTGTCTCAACGGGTCTGACGAATCAAGAGGGGACGTCGAGCTCGCTCGCGCGAGCAGACCACCAGCACCGAGCGGTCCTGGGTGTCTCGAAAAACAGCGGTGCCGTCGTCGGCTCGCGGCCGGTCGCGAACCTAATCGAGGGTACGTCGGTAACGCTGACGATCACTGACGACGCCGGCGACGACGAAGTCGACATCACCATCTCGACGACGGCAGCAAGTGTAGGCGCAACGCTCCCGACCACGATCCAGCCGGACGACGCAGCGAGCGCCGGCGTGAGCACGGATGCCGCGCGCGCCGATCATACCCACGCGTTCACGTCGGCCATCGCAGGCGCGATTCTCATTGGCGACGCAGCAGCCGAGGGTGTGGCTACGTCTCACGCGCGGAGCGACCACACGCACTCGCTCGCAGCGCCCGGTACGCCGGCGCAGCTCGGCGCGGGCGTATCGGCAACAGGCGTCGCGACTGCGCCTGCTCGAGGCGACCACGAGCACCGACCGCGCGTGACGATCGGCGCGGTCAATGTGTTCGACGTGGACACGACGGGCGTCGTCGCGATCCAGGGGGGCACGGGCGCGGCGGCGGGCGCCGGAAAGGCCGTCTCGGTCGTCGCGGGTGATGGCGGAACGGGCGACACGGCCGGCGGCACGCTGACGCTTGATGCGGGTAACGCGAGCGGCGCCGGGCTCGACGGCATCCTGTTCGTGGGAGCCACGAATGCCCGCGAGGTGCTGATTGGGAGGGCCGGCGCGAGTCTGGTGCAATTGCACGGAGCTGCGGTCTCGTCGGTCACGCCTGGCCGCACCGAGGGAACGCGCGCAGTCGCGACTCCGATAGGGTTCTCGCCCTCCTCGGGACTTCCGTCGTGCACGATCGAGATCGTCGACGGCGATCCCAACGGTCAGGTCTCGACGTCGAACAAGGGGTCGCTCGCGCTCGACGTCGCGAATGCGCGGCTCTGGCAGAAGTCAGCCGATAGTCTGAGCACGGTCTGGCTCCGAGTCGACGCCGCCGGTGCGACGCTTCAGACCGCCTACGAGGCGGGCGAGGTCATCACCCTCAACGACACGCGCAAGAGCGTCGAGATCCTCGATAGCGGTCTCACCGCTGCGTCGAATGGTAGCTCGCCTCTCGTCGTAGACGGCAGCGCTCTTACGACGGGCACTGCGCCGACTATCGATGCGAGCGCAGCAGGCACTGCTCGCCCGGCGGTCTATCGCGCGATTCCCGCGATGACCGACCCGGCGCAGGGTGGCAATTACGGAATGGCGCTCCGCATCGCGCCCGCGACGCTCGTTACCGGGACTGTCGATATCGGTATCGTCGATGGCGACCCCAATGGAATTGCCGGACCGGCGGCCGGGACGCTACTGCTCGACCGCGGCGGCGGAACGGCAGGCAAGCTCTGGCGGAAGGATGCTGATAGTCCCTCGACGGCTTGGAGCGAATTCGCGACTGGCGGCTCTGGTTCGATTCTCCTGACGAGCACGGCACCCGTGGACGTGACGAAGGCTGCCGCAGCAGTCGGCACGGGTACGACGGCTGCGCGTCACGACCACAAGCATGACGTCTCGACTGCTGTTACAGGGGCGATCCTCATTGGTGACGCGGCGGCCGAAGGGACTGCGACGTCGCTCGCACGCAGTGACCACAAGCATTCGCTTGCGTCGCCAGCCGCGCCTGCTGACGTGACCAAAGCAGCAGCGAGCGCGGGAGCAGCGACCGGGCCTGCTCGTGCCGACCACAAGCACGATGTCTCGACTGCGGCTCCGGTTGCGACAGGCAGCGCGAATGCCGAAGGGACTGCGACGTCGCTCGCGAGAAGCGATCACGTTCACGATTGGGCCGGTCTGACAGTCCGCAAGAACACTGGCGCGGACGTCGGCACCCGTCGGCGTGTGAATGTCATCGAGGGTTCGAATATCACGCTGACCGTGACTGACGACGGCGTCGGCGGCGAAGTCGACATCACAATCGCAGCAGCGGGGGGGGCGACGCCGAGTCTGCAATCGGTTTACGCGGATGGCGGAGATAACGACGTCCCGATTACTACGGCCGACGGATCGATCATTCTCCGCAACAGCACGGATGTGACGAACCTGCTTGAGCTTCACCGCACATTTGCCGGTGCTGGCGCAGGGCTGCTTATCAACATGGGTGCCAGTACGACGGGCATCGGGCTCGATATCCAAGGCGACGGGGCTGGCCGAGCGCTTACAGTCGACTATACGAGCGACGGCAATCTAGGCGTCGAGATTTACCACGGCGGCGCGACCGGCACGGCGGCGCTTATTTGGTCAGATAGCGGTGCGAATGCTCTGCGTACACAAGTAAGCGACGGTGGTGTCGCGCTGACTGCCGAGTCGTATGGACTCGGCACGGGACTCGTCGTCACTGGCGTGCTCGGCAGCGCGAGCTACACGGGTATTCTCGCGCATATCAATCAGGCAGCCTGCGGGTCTGGCGGCATCGCGTTCCGGGTCCAGAGCGATACCGGTAATGCAGCACTCGCGCAGGACATCCAAGTCTCGGGCGGTGCGTGCATCGGGCTTCGGATTGATGGGTACAGCACTGGCGATCTGTTGCTCGTTCGGCCGAGTGGAGTCGCGGCATTCACGGTCCAAGCAGACCGCGACATCATCGCGCTCGGCGGCGACCTCGATCTGCGTGGCGGAGCCGGCGCGGCCGCGACCGTCGGCAAGTACGCCTATCTCATTGCGGGTGCGGGCGGGGCCGCATCTGCCGGAGCAGTAGGCGGGACAGGTGGCGGTGCAGTCCTACAGAGTGGTGCGGGCGGCGACGCTGGCACGGCGCAGGTTGCGGGTCCCGGCGGGCTCGTCACCGTCGCCGGTAGCAACGGTGGTGCAGGCAATGCCGCGAACAATCGAGCGGGCGGAATCGGCGGCGACGTCAGTGTCGGTGGCGGCCCGGGCGGTGCTGCAGCAGGCACGGCAGCAGGGCGCGCGGGCGGGCCTGTAGTCGTCTTCGGCGGGACCGGCGGTGCGGCTGGCGCGAGCGCTGCTGGTGGCTCTGGCGCGGCCCTCACTGCGAAGGCCGGAGCGGGCGGCGCCAGCTCGTCGGCGCAGGCCGCTGGCGCCGCGGGGCAGGCCGAATTTGCCGGTGGCGTGGGAGGCGCGAACAGCTCGAGCGGTATCGGCGGCGCGGGCGGGCTCAATACGGTTCGCGGTGGTCACGGCGGCACGTCGTCGAGTGGTGTGGGCGGCGCCGGCGGGCCGCTCTACCTCTATGGAGGCAACGGGCAGAACGGCACGACGGGGGGCCTAGGCGGAACGATCGAGATCGTTCCTGGTGCGAACGGCACCGGGGGCAACGTCGCGGCAGCCGACGTCGTTCTCAATCTTCAGGCGCCGACTGGTACCGGTCGGCCGGGCATCTTCCAATTCGGGAAGGCCACGGGCCGGTCGCTTCCTCTCTGCTGGCCATATGTAAATAAAAGCGGTGGGGCGCTCGCAGTCGGCGACGTCGTCGTCATCGACACGACCGTAGACCAGGCGGTTACGACGACGACGAGTGCCGGGTCTACCCTAGTCGCGGGCGTAGTCGCGATTGGCGGCGCGGCCGATGAGACTGTGTGGATTTGCCAGAGCGGAATTTGCAAGATGCGTGTTTACGGCGCGGCCGTGGCTATCACTCGCGGCGCGATCCTGGGTACGCACACGACTGCTGGAGGTGGGGCCGTTATGTTGGTATCGGTTGACGGAAAGGTCATCGCGAAAGCATTGGCTGCGACGACGTCAGACAATGTCTTGATCGATGTCTGGGTGATGCAGCGATAGTTGCGGCACGAGGCTCGTACCGCGTAATAAACGGAGGCCGTCTTTGACGCTCGATAAAGCCAAGGTTCGTGGTGCCGCACGCGCTGGGGCTCGTGCCGCGATCGACACCGACCGCGCGCGCAGAGCCGCAGCTGTGGCCGATGTCGAGCATCCCGACCATACGGCCGAGGTCGCTACGTGGATTGACGCGCGGCTCTATCTGGAGATTGAGGACGCAATCGCATCAGGTCGCACGGCCGTATCGTTAGTTTTCAACGTGCAGTCTCTGCGCGGGCAGCAGGTCTACTGCGAAGTCCCACGGGAAGTTATTGCGGCGGCCATCGGTCGGATCGCGGGACTTCGCGTTACCGATATCGCCGGCGTACCGCTAATCATCGAATGGCCCGAGTCTCCCCGCGAGGTGCAGGACAGCACAGGCCTAGAGCGGTAGTCTCAACCCCATGAACGAACAGACGGGAAAAACTGCGAACGGCGACACAACCGTTCAGATCAGCCGCGAAGAGCTCACGGACACAGAGGCGCTCGAGCTTCAGCTACGGCGCGAGAGAATCACGAGCGCAGGGCTCGCAGTCGCGCTCGCGCGCAGCACGCTCGACACAGCAGTGGAGCGCGAGCGTGCTGCCAAAGTTGTGCTCGCGGAATTCGAACAGCGCCTCGCCGCTGCGGTTCTCGCTCGGCGACCGTCCCCTGCGCCGGCCGAACCGACACCGCCCGCGCCGATCGAGCTGGCGCCGGTGATGCGCAATCGCGGTCAGCGACGACGAGACGCGAGCCTCGCGAAGAGCGCGAGAAGCTAGCGAAACGTGGCGACGCTTCCCGCAGGGACGGCGCTCGAGCAGGCGCGCTTTCACGCGCTGCTCCGGCGTATGCAGGGCTCCGGGTACTCGATAGACCCTGACGGCCCGCGCGATAACCTCATCGGGGTCTGGGCGCTCGCTGCCGCGATTGGCTCCGTACAGATCGAGGCCGCGACGAATCAAGCAGTGGCCTCGATCGCGTTCTCCGAGGGCGGGCTCTTGCTCGAATGGGAGCAAGAGATGCGGCTTCGCCAGGATGCCGTGCGCACGGACCTCGAGCGACAGACGCGGCTCGTCGCGATGCTTCGCTCGAAGGGCGCCACGCGCGCCGTTGCCGAGCGAGCAGTACGCACGCTCGCGGCGACCGCCGCTGTCGAGGCTGTCACGCGCGAGATGGTCATCGCCGACGCTGTCGAGGACGAGGCCATCTTCCAATCGCGCGTGCGACTCGACGCGGCCGACTTCGATGCTCCAAAAATCCGGAACGGCGTCGCTGCTGCGATGGGTCGCCTGCTCCCGGCACGAACGCGAGGGCATCTCGGGTGGGTTCATCCAGACGCAGTCGTCACCGGCCCGAACGATGCGGCCTGGGCATCGAGCGCGCACTTCCTCGACCGCGACGCGCTTCGCCGGCAGACGGCGACGACGTACGCGACTCCCGTGCATCCGCCGTCGCGCGTTCGAAGCTACGGGCCTGCGAGCAAGCTCCGCGCGCGCGACGTCAACGACTGGCAGGATCTCTCGCTCTTCGCGCCGGCAAACAATCTCGCGGCGGCGTACTTCGCGAGCGCGGAGCACGGCGGCGACTTCATCGCGTTCGCAGTCGTCGTCGCGAATGGCGCCGACGTGATCCTCGACGCGAGCATCGACTGGCGCGACCGCTACACGATGGTGCGCGCGCGACGAAGCGGCACTGATATCCGACCGGGACACACCGACGCGAGCTATGGCGGCTCGACCCTAAACTACTATTCGGGGCTGGCCTATTGGGGCTCAGGCGGCGCGAGCTACCGGCTCATCATCGAGGGTGCGGCCCCGGGACTCGCGTTTCAGGTCTCGACGATCGACGGGTCGCTCCACATCACGAACAGTGTCGGAGCAACGCGCTACGTCGCCGGCTGGCTTCTCGCGACGCGCGACCTCGGCCGGCGCTAAGCTCGCTGGGTGCCGCGACTCCATACGTTCGTCTCGGGTGAATCACTCCTCGCGCTCTCGACTGCGTTCGCCGAGGCGATGCGCGACCGGACGCACACGCGCAAACCGAGCGGCTCGGGTATCGGCGCCGACGACTGGCCAGACGCCGCCGGCAACGGCGGGCATCACGTGCTCATCGTCGCGCCGAAGCTGCTGCGGCCGGCGGCCGGCGTCACGACGCGAGTGCTCGACAGCGCGATCGACTGGCGCGACCGACTCCTGCTCGTCGCTGGCGCGATGCACACGGGCGGTGACGTCACAGCGGTCTACCCGGGCCACGCGGAGGACGACGAATTCGACTCGCTCGTCGACTCGCTCGGCGCTCGCTTCATCTCGGACGGCTACACGCGCCTCGGGACGACGGTCGGCGCGACGACAGGCGATACCATCGTGCTCGACCCGACCTGGTACGTACGGCTGCGCGCCGACCAAAGCACGGGCGCGCTGATGGTAGACCACGCGACCGGCTCACCGAATCCGGTCGTGTCGCTCATTCTCCGGATCTGGGCATCCGAGCGGCTCGGCCAACGTCTCGTCGCTCCGCCGCGCGTACCGCTGCTCACGGCTTCCGACGGGCAGCCCATCGCGCCGAGCGACCTCAACGTGCTGCAGGACGCTGCGCTGCTTCGCCAGGCACGCTCAGACGTACGCGAGACGACCGACCCTCAGCACGTAGCGATCGACGCGATGCCGCTCGGACCTGCAGGGCGCGGCGACCCATTCTTGCCTGAGCTCTGGACGGTACGCGGGGCCGAGCGCCGGCAGCCGACCGTCGGCGAGCATCGCCGGTTCTTTGCGGAGGAGATCCCGACCGCTGATGAGGTGCTGGTCGACGACACGATTGATTGGCGTGACCGGCTGCTCTGGGGAATGGGCCGGCAGAGCACGACCGACATCCGGCCGGGACAGACCGACGACACAGACCACAACGACGACGCAATCGCGCTCCCGTGGGAAGGCGCTTGCTACACAGGGCCAGGCGAGCCGATCGCCGCAATCGTCGACCCGCGGTTCAAGCTCATCCTTCAGGTGAGCGATATCGCGCTCATCGTCTCGGACGAGGGCAAGCTCTTCCTCCGGAATGACTCGGGCTCGACCATCTTCGTAACGGGTATGGTCGAGGCATCGTTCCCGCTCGGGCCGCGCACGACGCCGCAGCGACCTCCGGTCATCTCGCCATTGCTCCGGCTCGCCGATGGGACCTTCTCACGCGCGAGCGCTGGCGCATACCGCGACGGCTCTGCGTACGTCTATGCGAGCGCAGGCGTCGACGTTCGGCGGTTCGACAATTGGGATGACGGTTGGGGCCCACAGCTGCTCATCGAGGGCGAAGCGACGAACCTCGAGCCGGAGAGCAATGACCTCGCGGATTGGCCGACGACGTCGAATCTCAGGGGCCGCACAGACGATTACGAGCCCGGACCGCTCGCCGCGTCCTACGGCTCGCGCATGGTCTCGGATGGCGCAGGCACGACGAACAGCGTCACGCGCACAGGCATCGCGATCGCGGCTGCGACCGCCTACTGCTGGAGCGTGTTCCGAAAGGCTGGCGCTCAGAACACGGGCGGGCACGACAACAGCATTCAGCTCGACGACGGGACCGTGGTCACCGATTTGGATCTCGGGGCGCCGGGCAGCTCGTGGGGTCGCTCGTCAGTCGTCCACGTCACGGACGCTGGCGCGACGGTCATCTCAGAGCGGCTCGGGATCGACCCGTCTGGAGCAGGCGCCGCGGCAGACGGCGATGACCTCGTGGTCTGGGGCATCCAGCTCGAGCTCGGTCGCTTCGCGACGACGCCCGTAGAGACCGACGGCGGTACGGCGACGCGCTCGGCCGACCTGCTCACGTTCACGTTATCGCAGGTCCCGCCGCAGCTACGCGACGGCCGTGCGCGCTTCGATGTCTGGCCGATCTGGGCCTACACGTCGATGGTCTCGGGTGACTCGCGCGTGTTGCTCTCGTTCGGCGGCGCGAGCGACGTGCTTCGCTTCCGACACGACGGGACCGGCGTGCTCGTCGAGGCCGTCGTCGGTGGCGTCGTCCAGGCCGAGTCTCAGTATCTGGAGTTCACGCTCCGGACGTTCCTGCGCATCGCGTGGAGCGCCGACCTCGGGCGCATCCGCGTCGACGGTGCCGACGCCGGGAGTGGGCTCGGCCCGGTCGGCACCGCGTGGGTCTGGCCGAGTGCTGCCGTGCGCGTCGGCGGAACGTTCGGAGCAACCGACGGCGCTGTCTGCTGCTTCGGCGATATCTGGGCGGTCGCTGAGTAAAGTCAACTTTCCTAGCGCCGCGAACCTAGGTTTCTCGTAGCGATTCGCGTCGCAGCACGAACAGCGCTGGACAGCGTATTCCGGTCGCGTTACATATCTTCCCGAGGGTTGGGGTTGATGCCCCGGGAAGGATTGAACGCGAATGAACATCATCGACGCAGCCATCGCGACGGTAACGCGCGCACTGGAGCACATGACCGACGCTGAGTGTGGCCGCTCATACGAGCGACTGACCGGCGAGAGCGCAGACGCGAACGTGCGCGAATTTCTCCGCACGGCGCTCATCATGGACATCAAGGAGTATCCGCTAGCAGCGGCGGACGGCGCTCGCTGGGTGCTCGCGTTCGGGCTTTCGCAGTGCCCGACCGCGACCGGCCCCGAGACGCAGGCCGAGTCGCTCGCGCGCTTCGACGCGTGGACGGCACGACGTGAGGCCGCGGGGCTTGGAACCGTGGACGAGGAGCGAGACGGTATCCTTTCGCGCGACCGCGTCTCGTGCGCTGCCTGCTCTGCGATCGGCCCTGCAGCGAGCGCGACGAAGGTCGGCGACGACCTGATCTGCGAGCGCTGCGTCTGCGCTTGCTGCGGCGAATTCGTCTGCCGCGGCGAGCATCGCGACGCGGGCGACGAGAGCGCGTTTCGTCCGGACGCGGAACGTCTCCTCGGCGGTGCACTGTGACCGAGCGGCCGGTCGGTACACCCGATCCGAACGCTGGCATGCGCTGGGTCGACGCGCGCGCCTGGTACAGCGCTGCGAACGAGGCGGATATCGAAGCCGCGCTCGCACGCGCGCCCGGCGACCGAACGTCCGACGACTGGATGCGGCTCGCGGCGATCGCGCTCGACCAGGCCGGCTGCTGGATCCGCAACGTCTCGGTGTCGCGATGAGCACCGCATCGACGGTCCAGGAAACGCTCGACCTCGAAGCGCATGCCGACCTCCGTACGCGGTTCGCGCTCGCGCTCGCGGCGAGCATCGCTACGGCGCCGGTCGTGTGTGGCGACCTTCGCACCGAGTCGATCGCTTCCTTGCTCAGCCAGGGCATGGAGCTCAGCGAGCAGCTCATCAGCGGTCTCTACGATCTCGCTGACGCTCTCGCTCGTGAGGACGTACGCCGCCGCGCAAAGGACGGTACGCGATGAGCGAGGAGCAAGAACGCGAGCGGTACTACGAGGAGCTACGCGCGATCGACCATGAGGAGGAAGAGCAGGCAGCGCGCGACCTCGAAGCGCGCGCCGACGCCTACGAGCAGAAGGTGCTCGACCGGCTCGACAGGCTCCGCGCGCGAGCGACGAAGAAGGCCGCCGAGTCAGCGGGCGCGCGGGAGGGCGCCATGCGGATGGCCGAGCACATCCCGCTCGGTCAGCCGATCCTCGTCGGACACCACTCGGAGAAGCGCGACCGTCGCTACCGCGAGCGGATCCGTGCGGGCTTCGAGCGGAGCTTTCGTCTCGCAGAGGAAGCGCGCGAGATGGCGCGACGCGCCGACGCGGCCGAGAGCAACACGGCGATCTCCAGCGATGACCCACGCGCGATCGACAAGCTCCGCGCGAAGCTCGCGGAGGTCGAGGCCGAGAACGCCGAGCGGATGCGCGTCAACAAGCTCTGGCGGAAGGGTGGACGCGACGCGTGCATCGCCGCCGGCATCGATCCCGTGCTCGTCGCGAAGGGCGCGCGCAACCTCGAGCTGATGCCGTCATGGCGCGCGCCGTTCCTGAGCGACTCGGCGAACGCCCGGCGCATCAAGGAACGCATCGCTGAGCTCGAACGAAGCGCGGTCGCTCCCGCGCGCGAGCCCATGGTCATCGGCGACGTACGCATCGAAGAGGACAAGGACGACAACCGCGTTCGCGTGACCTTCCCGCGCCGGCCCGGGAAGGAGGCGACGACGGTCATGCGTCGCTGGGGCTTCGTCTGGAGTCACACGGCGAGCGCGTGGCAGCGGAAAGCGACCTTCAACGCGTGGGTTGCCGCAGAGCAGGCTGCGCGCGAGCTGACGCGATGAGTCGCCGTCGCCACAACGTCATCGTGTCCACGTTCCTACCCGGAGCCGAGTCCGACATCATTCCGGGCTCGCGCTGGCAGCACGTGAAGTTGTCGCGTCCGGCCGTCGTACTCGCGTTCTCGCCCGCGCTCTACGGCGGGCAGGTCGCGTGGCGCTACACCGACCGCAAGACGACGCCCGGAAAGGGCGCAGGAGGCTGGGGCGCCAGCGGTCCAGGTAGCCGCAAGGCCGCGTGGGTCGCGATGCCACCAGCACGCTTCCTAGAGCTGTTCAGGCGCCACGTCGGGAGTGAGGTGCGACGCGTCCCGGTGTCGTCGTGAAGCGCGGTCGGTTCGCCCCGCTACCTGAGGGCTCGCGAGAGATGATCGCGCTACTCGGTGACCTGCTGCTCACAACGCTCATCGCCGAGCGCTGGAAGCAGGCGAGCGCCTACGCGCACATCATCGGCGAGACCATCGCCGGATGGCGCGAGACGAAGGTCGCCCGCGGCGACTGCGAGTGGAGCAATGATGCGGACGTCGCTCTACAGACCTGGGCGCACCACGGCTGGGAGTTTATCGAGGCATGCCCGGCCGCAGTGTGCATCGACTCGGATGAGACTGACCTCGTGATCGAGCGCGCGGTCGGCTTCGCGACCGAGTGCGCGAACGCGATGAACAAGCGAGAGCGGCGAGCAATGCAGCGCCGCGAGGACGAGCACGAAGCGCGAGAGCGGCTGGCGTCGCTCCCGTTCTATTTCAGAACCTACGGAGGGTTGAAAAATGGCTAATCGAAAGGGACTGGCGGTCAACGTCTATCGAATCCCGGAGTGGGGCGACATGAGCAATAAGGGCGTGACGTCGCGCTGCTCGACGTTCGTCCTGACCTGGGACGACATGCCCGCGGAGTGTCAGGTCTTCGAGGTCACCGAGCGACGACCTGAGCTCGTACTCGTGCGGCGCAAGCTCATGCACCAACAGCCGGAGTACCTCCACGCGCGACCGGCCGACGAGACACGCCACACCATGATGGGCGGGACGTTCATCTATTCGTCTGACTCGCGGTTTCGCGCAGTCAGCGACTACCCGATCCCTGTGCACGACCGCGTCGAGACCCCGACCCGAGAGGACGACTGAGATGCTCTACGACTACGCTCTGAATCTCCGAATTAGCTCGCAGCTCCGCGCCGCGCTCGAGGCGCGAGCGGAGAAGTGCGGTATGCAGCTCAACGAGTACGCGCGGCTCATCCTCACGCACGCGGCTGACCTCTCGCCCGAGCTTCCCACCGACCTCGCGAATGCGCGCACGGGCGATCTCGCGGCACGCACGCAGAACGCGCGACCTCGCGGCTCGACGCCCGTCGGCAGGAGTCGGAAATGACCTTCACGATGGTGCCACCTACGCAGCTATCGGAGCCGCCAGGGTCGCCGTACAGAAGCGACGCGCCGCCAGACCGCGCGATCTTCACCGTGCTTGCGACGTCCCCAGCCAACGAGGACGCGCCTGCGATCCTGCACGACTACATCGGAGAGTCGTTCGCACGTGAAGTGTCCGAGACCGGGCGCACTGAGGTCGGCGCCCTACTCGCATGCGGGCAAGTGCCCGGCACGTACGTCTGGGAGGGTGCCGTCATCTACTCGCGCTGCGGCCCGTACGACTGCCCCGATTACGAGATGGACCTGAGCGGTACTACGCGCCCCGCGACCTTCGAGGAGGCACAGGCCGTCGCGCGCGATGAGTACCCGTGGAATCGAGCGCTCTGGCTGACCGGCGAAGCCATCGCAGAGGAGCAGACCCTCGCAGAGCGCGGACGACTCATTGCGCGCGCGGAAGGTGAGCTCGAGGACGCGGCGATTGCCTGGATCAAGCACATGGCGCGCGTCCCATCGTCGAACGTTGCGGCCGCGGTCTTCATGGCCGCGAAGAAGCTCTATCGCGCGACCGAGGACCCGGTATGACCACTAAGTGCTCGCTCCGCGTTCGGAACGACCTCGGAGGCGGAGCGCTCGATATAGACATGACGGGCGCTGCCTATCGCGGCGACGCGTGCCCAGCCTGCAAGGAGACTCCGCTTCGCGTCGTTGGCTCTTGTCCGGACGCTGGCGCGTGTACTAGAGTCGCCTCCTCCTGTGTTGCTGAGAGAGAAGAGGGCGCAGCCGATAATGGTGTCGGCTGCGCCCTTCGTCTTTCGGGGATAGCCTGTCGAGATGGACATCCATCTCCAGCCAACAGAAGGGGCGTTCTTCTGCCCCGAGCAGAATACGGACAACCCGCGTACTCCGCGCACCGAGCATGACGCGACGGGGGTGTTTCAGCCCTGCGCCTTTCGTGCTGCCCGTCTCTACGGGCTTCCGCGCTCGAGCGTGACGCTGGTCAATCTCCATACAGAGATCACGGACAAGGCGCGGCGATATCGCGCGCGCTTCGAGCAGCTCATCGCGGCCTTGCACGCGCTCGTGCTCCTGCAGGTCCGGCTCCGGTTCCTGGCGCTCGCTTGTCACGGTTGGCTCGATGGGACGCAGCTCGTCCCTGGCGCCTACCTCGCAGAGTTCATCGCGCTTCTCGCGCAGCTCGCGCACCAGCAGGGCATCGTGATCGCGCTCTGGGCCTGCTCAACCGCGGACGCGCCAGACGGCGTCGAGGTGCCAGCACCAGGCGGGGCACGCGGCTTCGCGTTCAAGCTCTGGCAGGGACTCAAGACCGCAGGCGTCCGCACGAATGTGCTCGGCCATCCGACTGCTGGGCATGCGCTACAGAACCCGCGCGACGTCCTCTTCTGGGACGGCGACGACGTGAGCGATGGGGTCGGCGACATCTATGTCCGCTGGCCGCGCGCGTTCGGCCCGACCGATCCCGGCGACCCACTCTTCCCGGAATTCGACGGGCTGATGCACCACACGATGTTGCCGTACGAGCTCCCGTTCATGACGCCGGCAGACGCGCACGCCCGTGTCGCTCTCGCAGCGCGCGGCGGCGGCGTCGGTCGAACGGGCGACGTGAACCCGCGCGCGTTCGGCATGCGCAACCTGGAAGTCGCGCTCGTGCTGCTGGGATACGACCCGGGGCGCGTCGATGGGATCCGCGACCCGCGCACGACGCTGGCGATCCAACAATTCCAACGAGCCAATCGCGACCCGAATGGCGCTCAGCTCGACGACGACGGGCGCGTGGGCAAGCTGACGGGCGCCGCTCTTCTCTCAGCGCTCCGTGCTCGAGGTGTCGCTGACTCGCGTGTCTTCCAGCAGCATGCGGGCGCGGTCGAGTGACGCGTGCGATTCGCGGACCTTCGTCATCGGCGACGAGCGCGTGGGTACGGAATGGCGGCCGGCCCGTATGACCTATTGCCGCCGTTGCGGCCGGCACGACGGCCATGGCCGTCAATAGGTCTACCCGGACGGGTCGCCAGGAAAGTCAACTTTCCTAGCCGGCGACGACTACGCCGACAGCAAGTGCGCTAGCATCGCCGACGTGGATTCGACCGTCCCGACTTGGCTCGCAGCACTTATCGGTACAGGTCTCGTTTCCGCGATTGCCGGGCTGGTATCCGCCATCATTTGGCTCGCTCGCGAGCTTCGAAAGGTCGAGAAGGGCACGAGCGCTGAGCTGCGACTGATCTGGCGCGAGACCATCGAAGTCAACAAGACGTGTGCGATCGTGATGGAGTCCATTTCACCGCCGGCGCGATGTCCTGTTCAGGAATCTCGGCGCTCACCAACCGGGGCGCATAGACTCCCCAAGGGGTCGGGGTGAACGTCATGCCCAGCAAATTCCCTGAGCTGTACGCGCGAAACGCCGAAGAGATCGAACGCTTCTCGGCAGCAGCAGGCCGATGGATTCAACAGCGATGGGAAGAGCACGGCCATGTGCTCCCGGTCGTGCTCCTGGTCGAGGATGATGCGAACGTGCTCAAGGCATTCTCGCGACTCATTCGCCCACTCGCCCGAGAAGTGCGCACGGCGACCACCGTGGCAGAGGCGATAGCCGCTCTCGCAGTCCGGCCATGGATCGATCTGCTGCTATTGGACGAGAAGCTTCCAAACGGCTCAGGCGTCCGTGTCGCTCGAGCAGTCAGGGCGCAGCCGGAGATCGCTGATATCCCGATCCTCGTAGTCTCGGGCGTCGAGCCCGATGTGATCCGCGCGAAGTATTGCGAGGTGGCCGGCGTCGACGTGCTCCTAAAGGGCGACCTCGACGCGCTCGTGCGCGCAGTGCGTGACAGCTATCCCGTCGCGAGGTTGGGAACATCCGCAGGCGACTAGCGCTATCCTCTGCGGATGGACGTATTTGCCCCATTCATTCACTGGTCGTTCTTCGCAGTCGCTATCGTGCTCGTCGTCCTGGGCGACTTCGTAAAGCGACTCATGCTGCCCGGCGTCACCCTGCGGGACCCGACTCGGCAGGTCGGTGACGGGCCCTACAGAACGGCTGAGCCAACCGAGCGCATTTCGGATGCGACCGTCATGCGGTGGGCGTGGTGGCGCATCGCGTACTACCGGACCATCCCGATTCACCCCGTCGTGGTGGGCGGTCTCATCGGTCTAGCGATGGGGGGAATTGCGCCCGCGGTCGTCGCGGACAAGCCATTCGCGCGAGTCCTGTACTACGCGATTGCCGGCGCCGTCTGCACGTGGGTGTACGCCGGCGCCACGCAGTGGGCGAAGAAGCTCGCGCTCCCGACATGACCGACGTGACCAACTGGCTCAAGGCCGCGTGGGTACCCATCGCGCTCATCGCAGCCGCCATCGCGATCTTCGCACTCGTGACGGTCGTCTCGGGCGCGTCGTGTCAGCGCGGATGCACACCCGACGAGCGGCCGATCGAGCAGGGGATAGACGCCGCGCCTGGTGAGCTCGTCATCGCCGACCGGCTCGATGCCGAGGTACAGACGGGCAACGCGCGACTCGCTGAGATTCGGGAACGCTACCGGCGCGAGGAGGAGCAGGCGCGCGTCGAGCACGAGACCGCGCTAGCGGCCCTTCGCACTGAGCGGGAGACCGTGCTCGACGGCGGACCGGAAGCGGTCGCGGCCTGGCTCGACGCCTGGTATCGGCAGCAGCGCGATGGCGGTCTGAGCCGGTCGTGCGACGAATCGGCCCGATGGTGTCGTCAGTACGGCGAGCGCTCGGCAACCTGCACTGACGCTCGCCGTCGGTGCCGTACTTCGATGGACGATGGGAGATGACCCGTAAACGCCCCTATATGGCCCGCGGGCGGGTTGCCGTCCTCTCGCTCGGTCTCATCGTCCTAGGGGCATCCCTGGGGCTCCTAGGACGACCGAGCCACGTTCTCGCCCAGGACGCCCCGGAAGGTCGGATCGTGAGTGTCCGAGAGGGCGACCGGGTGCCCTTCGCCGGCACGCTGATGGACCCGCAGGTCCCGGTGTGGATGCGCGGCCAGATCGACGAGCTGCACCTCGACGTCGCGCGCCTCGAGGCGGAGCTTGCGCGCACGGTAGCGCGCGAGGGCGAACGGTCATCGGTACTCATCGAGGTCGAGCAGGCACGGACTCGCGCTGTAGAGTCGCGACTAGAGCTGCGCGAGACGCTCTGGCGCGGGCGAGTGACCGAGCTTGTGCGCGAGCTACGTACAGCGCGCGATGACGCCCGGCCGAGCTTCTGGGAGCAGCCAGGACTCTGGTACGGGCTAGGCGTCGGGACGGTCGTGCTCGTCATTGCCGGCGTCGCCGTCATCGCCGGGATGCTCTAGTCGCGACTGTCGGAGCCGCGCAGCGAACGAGCGTACTCATTCCACCGCACGTCGAGAGCTGCGACGAAGTACCCCACGCGGCGATTGCGTCTGCGGCGCACGATGCACGGCGGACAGCGCGTCGGATTCTCATCGAGCTGCGACGTCACGAGCGGCCCAGAACACACCGCACACCGCCGTTGGAGAACGCGGCTCACCGTCGTCGTTCGATCTGTCGATAGAGCCGCTCTTCGCGGTCAGGCCCGACGACGAGCACGCACGCGAAGAGCATGACGCGTAGCGATACCCCGAGCACAAGCGTGAGCACGTCGCGCGTCATTGCGGCCTCATGCAGTTGATTATCCCGCGGTCAGGAAAGTTGACTTTACTGGCGCCGTCGCGCGGCTTCTCGCTCTTCGGCGAAGCGGTCGCGCCATGAGCGCGTCGGCTCGTTCGGAAGTCGCTCGGCGAGCGCGTAGGCCGCTCGCTCGTGCCACGCGTCGCGATAGACGCGCCAACCGCGAAGGAGCGCGACGCCGAAGCCGACGAGAAGCCACGCGTAGCTCATTGCCCAGACTGCGGCGCCAAGAATCCAATTACCGGTCGCGACCACGATGAGAACGCCGGCGACGAACATCATTGCGGCGAGCTCCTCGCCTTGCCACGTGTGCTCGCGTTCGTGGCCGATCGTATCGGTCGGCATTCCATCTGGCTGCTCGAGGTGATGCGGGTCGAAGCACGTCCCGTGTCCGAGCGTCGTCGAGTAGTGAAACGCGCGCCGCGAATTCAGGTCACCTGGATTGAGCTTCGATGCGATCCAATCGAGCGCGCGCTGGACGCTCGGTCGCCACGTGCCTGTGAGCCATCCGGTTCCGCGCCATCGGTAGCGAGAACCGAGCAGCAGGACGAACGGCCAGCCGACTAGCAGATTGAACGGGAGCACGAGGGCCCAGGGGATCCAGCGAAGCGGAGAGCGCGGCTCGATGATGTCTGTCATGCGCTGGAGATTACTCGACCTCTAGAAGGCAGGCCCGCTGCTAGGAGCGGCCGTTAGGCCGCGACATAGTCATCTCTCTTTTCGGATCTCCTTCTTCGGATCGATCTCTAGATCCCTCTCCTAATAGGTAGATCAATACGCGTACGCGCGCGCGACCCCCGCCGGGATAATCGCTGCATGGCCACGCTTCGGGTCACGGTCTCAGACCGACTACGCGTCGAGGGCGACCGGCCATCAGCGTTCGAGGGTGCGCTGCTCGCTGCGTTCGACCATCCGAATCCGGATATCGCGAAGGCCAAGCGCGGAGGTCGCTACGTTGGTCATCTCCCGAAGACGATCCGAACGTGGGCGCTCGATGGCTCGACGCTCGTGCTTCCGCGTGGCGGGACGCAGCGCTTACGCGAGGTCGCGGAGCAGCACGGCGTCGCGCTCCGCTGGCGCGATGACCGGCTGACGCTCCCGTCCGTAGACTTCCCGCCGCTCGCACGGACGCTCTTCCCGTTTCAGCGACAAGCACTCGATGCCATCCTCGCTCGTGAGCAGGGAATCGTCCGCGCTCCGACAGGAAGCGGAAAGACGACGATGGCACTCGCCGGGATCGCCGAGGTCAAGCAGCCGGCGCTCGTCGTGATGCGCGACTCGCGATTGCTCGACCAGTGGAAGCGCCGCGCGGTCGCTGAGCTCGGTCTATCCGAGCGCGAGATCGGGATCCTACGTGGCGGCAAGCGGAGCATCGGAAAGCGGCTAACGCTCGCGCTCCAGCAGACGCTCAACTCAGCGACGTTTCCGCTCGACGAGATCCTCGACCGCTTCGGCTCGGTCTGGGTAGACGAAGCGCAGACGGTCGCGGCCCGGACGTTCGAAGCGCCGCTCAATCGGTTTCGTGCGCGAGTGCGCGTCGGCTTCTCCGCGGACGAGACGCGCGCCGACCGAAAGGAATTCCTCGTCTACGACACGATGGGCGCCGTGATCCATGAGGTCACGCTCGAGGAGGCGGAGGCCGCCGGCGTGGTCGTACCCGTCCACGTGCTCGTCGCAGGGAGCGACTTCGCGCCTCCCTGGTACCTGGCGCAAGGCCACGGCGAGCGCGACTGGAATCGCTTGATGTCCGCGGTCGAAGGCAACCCGGAGCGCAACGCGCTCATCGTGCGAATCGTCGAGCAGCTTCTGCGCGAAGGGCGCGCGCCTGTGCTCGTCTTCACGGAGCGGCGCGAGCACGCCCGAGCACTCGCTGACACGGCGCTCTTTCAGCGCGGCCATCGCTGCGGCCTTCTACTCGGCGGCGACGCCGACCTCACGCGCTTCACCGAGGACCGACTTCGGCTCGAGCTCGGGAAGCTCGACATCGCAGTCGGGACCTTCGACGCGATTGGTCAGGGGATCGATCTCCCGCGCGTTCGCGGCGGCGTCATCGCGAGCCCTATCGGCGACAATAAGCAGTTCTTCGGACAGGTGCGCGGACGGCTCGCGCGCGCATTTCATGAGAAGACCGAAGCCTGGCTCGTCTACGTCCTCGACGAGGAGCTTTTCTCGCGCCAGCGGCAGCGCCTGAAGCGCTGGAACCGAGACGACATCGCGCCCTTCCGACACGGGGGATAATCCGGCGCGGAGGTTACGAGATGAGCGACGGCTTCAAGGCGAACGAGGGCGACACGCTGAGCGTTGGCTACCCGGAGATTATGGTCCCGGTAGGACACATGCTGAACGTGAAGATCGGCGGGCTGCTCTACACGCGGAAGCTGCGCGAGGGCGACGACGTCTCGGCGATCTATGACGAGGTCTATGCCTTCCTGGAGAAGAAGGCGCGACGAGACGGGCGCCTGAAGATCCAAGCGGTTCTCGCTGACGTCGAAGCATCGAAGCAGCGGAAGACCGGCTAATGGCAGTCATGCGCACCAGGCGACCGAAGCCGGTCGCCGAGCCGAGTAAAGTCAACTTTCCTCCGCCCACACCGGCGCCTGCAGCGGCCACGGAGAAGATGGCGAGCTTCCTCGACGCGAAGGTGAAACGCGCGGGCGGCCGCTCGACGTTGCTCGCGATCGAGCAGGCTGTGCTCGACGCTCGCGCTCGAGCGCAGAGCGGCGACTGGACCGCTGCAGGGGCGAAGGCAATCGTCGGGCTCTATGCTTGGTGCCACAAAGCGACGTACGGCGAGGAGCCGCTAGAGCTGCGCGACGACGGGCCATTCTCAGGAGCGGCGCGCACGGTGTCGAAGATGCTCGGCGAGCACTTCGCAGACGACGTCGAAGCGATGGCCGCGTTCGTGAAGTGGACGTGGATGCGCGAGCAGGCGCGGCGCGGCGCCGGCCGGGGCACGTCGCGCATCGGATGGCGACTCCAGTTCTCGGGGGCGATGCTCACTGACTACAGGGTCGAGCAGCGCTCGCGCGCGCGATGACGCGACGTCGCCGGCACCTCGTCGAGATCCCGCTCATGGACGGGCGTGTGGTGACCGTGGCCGCATGTGGTCCTCGCCCGCCGACCCCGCGCGACATTGCCGCGCTCACGTCAGCCGCGGAGGAATTCGCCCGGCTCATCGACGCCGACCCTGAGCTGGCCGACAAGCAGCAGGCTGCGCGCGCGCGCATTCGCGCACGTCGTACGCGATGAGCTCTGCCGACCTCGTCATCGATGCGGGCAACGAGGCAGCGCTCGCGAAGGCCGCCATCGCGGACGCTTCTACGCGTCGCCTGCTCGTGCGAAAGCTCGATGCTGGGCTCTTCCAGGTCGCTGCTTATGCGTCGCTCTGGCGTGCGTTCCGCGTGATGGTCGACCAGCACCTGGAGTACGACCGGGAGACTGCTCGCCGACTGCTTCGTGCCGAAGGCTCAGACGAGGAAGCGTGCGCGCTCGACGCGCTCGAGGACTCGGCACTCGTTCCCGAGAACCTGGACTGGCATGTCGAGACGCTGCGCTTCGACGCGGCCCGCGCTCACGTCGCACGCGTCTCGCTCCCGGCGTTCGTCGAGCAGCTCCGCGACCCGAAGGGCACGCCGGGCGATCTCGCGACCTCTGCGCTCACGATGTCGCGCGCCATCGCGTCGTCAGCGGAGCGAGGCGGCGTCAAGCGCCCGCTCGACGTGGCGCGCGACTACCGAGCGGAGCTAGCACGACGCTGCGCGGTCCAGCAGTTCTGGGCGACCGGCATCGACGCGCTCGACGCTCATCTGTCGCTCGGCGCAGCGCCCGGTAAAACGTGGTGCATCGTCGGTCTCTCGTCGTCCGGCAAGTCGGCCTTTGTGCTCGGGAAGTTTGTACTCTCGCTCGTGAAGCGCCGCCGGCGCGTCGCGATGTGCGCATGGGAGGTCAACACGAACCCGGCGATCGACGTCATGTGCTCGGCCGCGACCGGCGTACCGCTGACGTCCATCCTGCGCGGGACTCTGACCGAGGAGGAGCGTGCGCAGGTCGAGCAGGTCTCGGATTACCTCGCGCGTCATGTGCGGTTCGTCGAGAAGAAATTCTGGCGGAGCATCACGGCCGCGAAGGATGCGCGGCGACCGAGCAACGACAGACAACTCGACTTGCTCGAAGGCTACATGGCCGAGCTGGACTGCGATGTGTGGGTCTACGACCTGTGGGAACGGGTCCTCGTCGATCTCTCGTACGAGGGCGTCACGCGTGCGCTCTACCGAATGCAGGAGCTGCATCAGGACTACAACGTGTGCGGCGCTATCGTGCAGCAGATCCTCCTCAAGGACGTCGAGAAGCGTCGCGACAAGCGGCCGACGCGCGATGGGATCAAAGGCACGGGCGCGTACGTCGAGGTCCCCGACGTGCTGCTCGGCGTGCATCGCGAGGCGCAGTTCAAGCAGGTACCGAACGACTCGATGGAAGTGATCTGCATGAAGCAGCGCGACGGCGACGCGCCGTGGGCCGTGCGCTTCGGGTGGGACGGCTCACGCGTCGCGATCACAGGAGGAGAAGATGTCGAGTATGACCCGGGGCTCGATAGCGCCGACCTCGGCGACATCGCGCAGATCAAGGTCGGGAAGGGAGGCGGCGGTGGTCGAGGAAGATCGCGCGGTCGAGATTCGTGACCCTGTGCGGCTCGGCCGTAACTGTCTCGAGCGTCTAGAGCGCTTCGCTACGGCGTCGCTCTCGCACGCTGATGACGTCGCGTTGCTCCATGGTCATGCGGCCGGCGAGCTCGTGCGCCTTCGCTTTGAAGCGATGCTCGACCAGGTGCGCCACGAGATCGCGGTCTATGACCTAGTGGTGTGCGCGGATAATCGCGCGACGTGAGCGACGAGCGACGATGCGGAGCCTGCACCGAGTGCTGCCGGACCCTCGCGATCCCGACGCTCGGCAAGCCGGCAGACAAGCTCTGCGAACATGCGCGCTCGTGCGGCGGTTGCGGGATCTACGACGCTCGCCCACCTGAGTGCCGGACCTTCCAATGCCAGTGGCTGATGAGCCCTGAGATATTTCGTGGGCGTGACCGGCCCGATCGGCTCGGGGTGATGTTCGATCTCGTCGAGCACGAACGCTACGGGCGCTGCGTGATGGTCCACGAGACGCGCCCCGGCGCGCTGCTCGATGGCCGAGTACGCGCGCTCGCCGAGCGGTTCGGTGGGCAGCAGCTCGTGCTCGGCGTGCGTCGCGGCGAAGCGCGCGGCCCCGGGGAGAGCGGACCTGGCTTCGGTCTGATCATGGCCGGGCCCGCAGACAAGCTCGCGCTTCTGCGCCACGACCTGATACGGAGCCGCGCGGGTTTCAAGCAGGTCAAGCCTCATGGGTAGGTCGAAGCCGAGAAGCGGAACGCGGAAGGCGGATGGCGCGAGCTTCGTCGCGATCTCGTGCAACCCGAAGCTCGCGCCCGTCGAGCGAGTAGAGACCGTGACTGGAGATGGGCGCCCGCGCCCGACTCCGCATCGACCGTACGTCTCGGCGACGTACACATCGATCGCAGCGACGTGCTCCGACCGCTGCGTGTTCAAGGCGCGTGGCTGTTACGCGTCGAGCGGCTTCGCGTCGCGCTGGCTCTCTCCGCTCGATGTAGCGGCGACGCATAAGAGCGTCGAGCAAGTCATCATGGCGGAAGCGCAGCTCATCGACCGGTCGTTCCGGCCGACTGGCTGCTCGACGACGGCACCTGGCGGGAGAGTCCCGCGCGACGGAGGGCGCGACGGGCGACAGGGTCGAGACCTCCGGCTCCACGTTGCCGGCGACGTCGGAAGCGAGGGGGGCGCGCGGTTGCTCGCGGGTGCGGCCGAGCGCTGGAAGCGGCGCGGGGGCGGCGCGGTCTGGACCTTCACGCACAACTGGCGCGACATCCCGGCTGATGCGTTCGGTCCGATCTCTGTGCTCGCGTCCGTGGAGACTGCCGGCGCTGCTGGGCTCGCGAGAGAACGCGGCTACGCAGTCGCAGTCGTCGTGCGCGAATTCCCATCCACGCGTGCGTTCCAGCTCGTCGGGATGGCTGACCGCGTTGTGCCGTGTCCTGCAGAGACGCACGGCACGACGTGCGTCGAGTGCCGGCTTTGCCTGGACGCGCCGAAGCTCCGCGAGCGCGACATCGCCATCGGGTTCGCGCTCCACGGTAGGGACGCGAACGCCGTGCGCCGCCGGCTTCCGGTCGTGCGCGAGGTCGAGCCGCGCCCGATGGTCTGAGCGCGTGGCCTTTCGCGTCGACGTTCCGCGCCTGCTCGCGCTCCTCGGGATCGAGGCGAAGCACCGCGGTCGAGCTCACGTCGCGAAGTGTCCGAACCCGAAGCACGACGACCATCACCCATCGTGGAAGATCATCGACTCCCCGAGCGCGGAGAATCACGGCTCGCATCACTGCCAGTCGTGCAAGTTCGGCGGTGGACCTTGGGAGCTTGCGGCTGCGGTCTGGGGCGTCTCGCTCGAGACGGCCGGAGAGAAGCTCGCGCCGCTCCTGAAGGGCGGCAAGCCGGAGCCCGCGCCGCTTCCGCCCGACGGGCTCCGCGTGCGCATCGTTGGCGGCCCGGTACTCGGTCCGCGCTTCAAGCTTCCGCACGGCGTCGTCGCGCCCGCTCGCCTCGATGATTGGCTCTCGGGCCCGCTCGCGTACACGCGAGCGCGCGGCGTGACCGATGAGCAGATCGCACGTTGGTCGATCGGCTATGCGGTCGAGGGCTCGCTCGCGTTCCGCGTCGTGATCCCGGTCGTGACGCGCGGCGTGCTTCGCACGTTCGCTGGCCGTTCGTGGCTGACGGGCGATGAGTCTCGCTACGACTCGGGATCGGAGCGCGATGGCGCGGTTGCGTCGCGCGCGCTCTTCGGTGAGCCGCGCTGGGATCGATCACTCCGCGTCGCGACCGTCTGCGAAGGGACATGGAGCATGCTCGCGCTCGAGCGCGTGAGCTTCCCGAACCCGACGGCGCTCCTCGGCTGCGAGCTAACGCCCGCACGCCAGCACCTGCTCGAGCGCTTCGACGTGCTCATCGCCGCGACTGATCCGGATGCGGCCGGCGATGCCGCGGCTGACGCAATGGTCGCTGCCTTCGGACGGCGGCATCGCGTCGTGCGGCTCGTGCTTCCGCTCTCGCCCGATGACTGCGCGCCCGACGTGCTCCGCGACGCGCGGGATAATCTTGCGCGAGACATCGGAGTAAAGTTGACTTTCCCGGAGCGCAGCACGTGAACGCATCCCCGATCGGCAAGCTCGTTTTGGAAAAGCCCGATGATGCGCGGGCGCAGATCCTCGACGCCCTTCGCGCTGCTGGTGGTAACGCGACTCGCGCCGCTCGCGCGCTCGGTGTCACGTACCTGACGCTCACGCGGTGGGTGCTCTCGCTCGGACTGACCGATGCGCTCGCGTCGGTGCGAGCAGAGGTGGGCTTCCCGGACCGGCGACGAAAGCGCTAAATCAGCTACCTTCGATTTTCGCTCTGGGAGGTATCCCCGCAAGCGATATAGTGGGCTCACGTCGTTGCGAATGAGGGTCGCGACGACCAGGCGTTTACGCCGAAGAAGGAGCCCCCTATGGGTTTGATCATCGAAGTCGTCTCGCGCGCTCATCGTCTCGCGCGAGTGGTCCCGTCGTTCGCCTCGGTGCGTGCGGCAATCGCGGCGATCGGTCGCTCGTGCGACGCGACGGCCATCGAGCGCGCGGTCGCGGCTATCGGCGGTGCGCGATGACTGACCTCGCTACGGTCATGGTGAATGGCGCGATGCGCGCTGCGGTGGAGATCCTCCGCGCGCAGGGGCGCGACTTGGCATCCATCGACATCGATGCACTCGTGGATGCGCTCAAGCGCGAGGTAAAGGTCGCGCTCGCCGCTGTGCTCGATGATGGGCGCGCGCTGATCGACGCGGGTCGGTCGGCGTGGCTGGAGACCTTGGTCAAGACCGAGACGGTTGCTGCGGCACAACGTGCAGTTGCGGCGGTGGCGAAGTGACGCAGGTTCAACGGACCCGCCGGCCTCGTCCTCCGCAGGCGACGCACGACGTCGCGGCGCTCCTCGCCGATCTGAACCCGGAGCAGCGCGCGGTCGCGGAACATCGCGACGGGGCGTTGCTTGTTCCCGCGGTCGCCGGCGCCGGCAAGACTCGCGCGCTCGTACACCGCATCGCGGTCCTCGTCGCGTCAGGAGTCGTCGGCGCGCGCATCTGCGCGATGACCTTCTCGAAGGCCGCGGCGCGCGAGATGAACGAGCGCCTTTTCGCGCTCGGTATCACGGAGGCGCGCGTTGGGACGGCTCACTCGGTAGCGCTCGGCATCCTGCGCGATGAGCGGCCCGACGTCGCGAACGGCTGGCGGGTCGACGACTCCGATGCGTACCGCGGGATCGTCAAGATGGTCGTTGGCTTCCGCGGCATGGACTGGAAGGCCGCGGACCTGACCGAATGCACGGGCTTCATCACGCGGTGCAAGGCCGCGCTTGCGCTTCCCGGGAGCGACGATGCCGCGGAGATGGCGCGCGAGAATTTCGAGCGCCGGAAGATCGCGTCGCGCCAGCCGCAGCGGTTGCTCGAATGCTACGAGCGTGCAGAGGCCGAGCGCGAGTCGCGCCAGCTCCTGACGTTCGACGACATGCTCGTGATGACGTGGGCGATGTTCCGCGACGTCCCAGAGGTGCTCGCGCGCTGGCAGAACCGATACGACTACGTGCTCCAGGACGAGGCGCAGGACGAGAACAAGGCGCAGGGAGAGCTCGCCCGGATGCTCGCGCGAGAGCATGGCAATTACATGGTGGTCGGCGACCCTGCGCAGTCCATCTATGGCTTCCGCGGCGCGCATCCCGAGGTACTGCTCTCGTTCGACTCGCAGTGGAAGAACGCGAAGACGATTCTGATGCACCGCAACTATCGCTGCGGTCGCGCGATCGCAGCGGCGGCTAACGGCGTGCTTGGCGCGATGGACCCGGCGACCAAGCTCGACATGACCATTACCGCGGAGCGCGAGATCGACGGCGACGTCTCGCTCGAGGTCCACGAGGATATGGACGATGAGGCGCGCTCGGTCGCTGCTCGGATGCTCGCTCGCCATGCCGAGGGTGTGGCCTGGCGCGACATGGCGACGCTCTACCGGACGAACGCGCAGAGCCGCTCGATCGAGGAGTCGCTGCTCGCCGAGCGTATCCCGCACGTCGTCGTCGGCGGGACGAGCTTCTACAACCGCAAGGAGGTCAAGGATCTGCTCGCGTATCTCCGAGTCGCGGAGGGTCGTGCGCGCGGCGAGGACGTGCGTCGATGCCTGAACGCGCCGTTCCGGTATCTCGGCTCCGCGTTCGTCGAGCGCGTCGAGGCGGCCGAGCACGAGCGCGGCGACCGGTCCTGGCCGGACGTCGTGCGTGACGTCGCGCAGGCCAGTGTCTATGCGAAACACCGCACGGGTGTCGAGCAGTGGGCGCGCATCGTGGCGTGGATGGCGCGCGAGGTCGCAGCTCAGTCCGACGTCGCGCTCGACGAGGCGCGTGATGATGACCTCGTGGGCGACGGCGAGACGCGAGGAATGCCTGCCGGCATCTTGGAGCGGCTCCTGACCGAGACGAAGTACCTGGAGTGGCTCGCGCGCGACGAGGGCACGGAGAGCACGGAGAACAGCCGGTCGTCGAACGTGCGTGAGATGGTGCGCGTTGCTCGTCGCTTCCGGACCGCGTCCGAGTTTCTCGACTTCGTTGATGAGACGCAGGACGCGCAGGAGCGCGCCGCGCAAGACCGCACGGCTGACCGCGTGACGCTGACGACGCTTCACCGGAGCAAGGGCCTGGAGTGGCGCGACGTCTATCTCGTGAGCGTCAACGACCGCATCCTGCCGCATGCGCGCGCGGAGGATCCTGGCGAGGAGCGGCGACTCTTCTACGTCGGGGTTACGCGAGCCCGCGATGCGCTCCGCGTCTCGTACGTGCGGACAGCGGCACTCGCAGCCGGCTCCGCGTTCCTCGCACCGTCGCGGTTCCTCGAGGAGGCGGGGCTCGCGCTAGGAAAGTCAACTTTACGCGTGCTGCCCGATGCCGATCCGCCGTCCGGCGAGAACCTGATTCCGTTCCCGACCGACGCAGACTTCGGTGCGTCATGAGCTGGGACTCTGACCTCCGGGACCTGCGCTCCGGCGTGCTCTCGTTCAACGTGTTCGAGCGCACGCACCGAGAGCGCTTCGAGCGCTGGGCGCGGGCGCTGATGGGCCGTCGCGCGAAGCTCCTCGTCTCGCTCTCTCGCGCCGACGTCGTACAGGTGATGCTCCTGACCGCGTGGCGCGCGGTCGATAAGTGGGACCCTGCGCGGCTCTCGCGCAAGGGTAAGCCGGTCGAGCTCCGGCGCTACGTGGACTGGCAGATCGGCAAGGCCGTGCAGGTCGAGATGGCGCGCGAGCTTGGCTGGTCGCGAAAGGGAGTGCTGACCCGTCGCTCGCCCGTGCGCGTCGAAGACCTCGGCGCGCTCATCGATAGACGCGCGAGTGTCGCGCCGACCGCAGAGCGTCTCGCTGACGCGCGACGACGCGCGGGCTCGCTCTGCGGTCTCGATGGTGACGTCGCGGCGGGAGTCGTCGCGGGTCTCTCGCTCGAGCAGATCACAGCGCGTGTCTATGCCGACCGGCCGCGAAAGTTTGCCTATCGGCTCGACTCGCCGAGCGACGCGGCCGCGAAGGTGAGCGAATCATGTCGCCGCGCGCTAGCCGCACTCGAAAATTGAGACTGAGCTAACGGAAATTGTGAGCCGCGCGATCGCGGCTCCGGATAATCGCGAATCGAAAGGTGACCACCATGACGCAGACGACGACCACGACGAAGAGCAACAGCAAGCCGCGCGCGACGAAGAAGGACAAGAAGGGCGGCGCGGCGCTGAGCCTGCTGAAGAACCCCGGAGTCAGCCCGCGAGAGGATCTCATCGCAGCCGCGCTCGATCACTACGAGGTTGCCCACGGTGCCGATGTCGCGGAGAACGTCGCGAAGCTCCGCGACGCGTCGGCAGCGGTAGCAGAGGCGAATCCCGACGCGTGCGTCAACTGCGACAATTGCGGCGACTTCTCGGAGGAGTCGGTCTTCGATATCTGCCCGTTCTGCGGGCACAACGGCGGCGTAGTCGAGTCCCCGGCGCCGGCGGCTGCTGAGACGTCTGCGGCAGAGGAGACGGCATCGGAGCCCGCGCCAGTCGCCGCGGTCGTCGTCCCGTCGGCGGACGCGGTCGGCGAGCTGACGCGCCGCACGGAGCGCGTCCGCGGGCTGATGCGTGACATGGCCGGCAACGGCTACGACCTCGGCCTGGAGCTGGCCGAGATCCACGGGGGCGACCTCTGGAAGGCCGGCGGCTTCGACTCCTTCAAGGCGTATTGCTCGGGCGCCGCGGGTGTCTCTCACACGCTCGCGTATCAGCTCATCGAGGTCGCGACGAAGACGAAGCGCGAGGACTTCCTCACGGTCGGACAGACGAAGCTCGCGATCGTCGTGCGCGCGCCGGAGAGCGAGCGTGCCGAGCTGCTCGATGCGGCGAAGAAAGGCGAGACGGCCGCGAAGCTCCAGGACCGGGCGAAGACGGCGCGCGCGAACGCGAAGGCCAAGGCATCGGGCAAGCCGGCGCCCGCCGCGAAGGCGCCCGCGCAGACGGCCGAGGTCAAGCGCGGGCGTCCGCGCGAGGAGGATCAGACGATCCGACTCGCGGCAGCGGTCAACGGTCGCGCGAAGACCGCCAAGTGGAGCAAGCAGGCTGGGAAAAAGCGCGAAGAGATCGCGGTCTGGGGTGGCGCCGAGTGCTTCGCGGTCATCCCGGTCGCGACCGGGATCGAGCTGGTCGTCAAGCTCGCGCTGAACCGCAAGAACGAGTCGATCGGAATCGAGTACGTCTACACCCGCACGGGCGAGTGATGTCCGTTCTCACCATCGTCTCCGCGTCGCGTGAGCACGGACTCTACCGGGTCAACTTCCGGGACGAGTCCGGCGCGAGCGCGCTCGCGCTCTTCGGTGAGAGCTACCTGCTAGGGCTTCTGACCGCAGCGCAGGTAGCCTCGTTCGACGACGTGTCGGGTCGACGCGTCGATGCGCGTCTCGTCCGGACTGCGCGCGCCGACGTGGCCTTCTACGTTAGCGCTGAGAGCTTCGCGCGAGTGCCGGGCGATGCTCCTCCGGCTGCGCGCCCCGCGATGCGCACGCGGATGAAGAAGGCGAGCTAGCGATGTTGGCCGGGGTAGCAGTCCCCGCGCGCGATGCAGCCGACGTCCCGTGCGTCGCGTGTCGCGGGGTCGGCTGGACGCTCGCCGCGACGTTCGCGGGCGACTCGACCTGCGAGGCATGCTCCGGGCGCGGCCGTATCGATGGCCTCGTCGCGAGCTTCCCCGGAGTGCTGGACGCGCAGCCGATCGTGCGCGTTGTGCTCTTCGGCCAGCACATCCAGCTTTGTGCGCGCGAGAATCACTCGCGGCTTCTGGCGATCCTCGATCGCGTGGACGCGCACGGCGTTCGTCGCGCCGGCAGTCTCGGTGTTCTCGTGATGCTCGCGGGCCCGCGCGACACGCTGCAGAGCGCGAGAGACGCGCTTGCGGCGGAATGGGCGCCCTTCGTCGCGGCATGGATAATCCCGGGCCGATGAAGGCACGCGACGAGGGCCCGCTCCAGGTCGTATCCGGGTGGACTGACGATGACCGGGTGATGGTCGTACACAGGCGCGGGGACGCGATAGCGCTCCGCGCCTTTCGTGCGTCTTGGAGCTTCTATCTCGACGGCGCAGACGACGGGGACCGTGCATCGCTCGCGCGCCATCCGGCCGTCGTCGGGATCGCGCGCGAGGGTCGCTACACGCGCATCGAGACGGCCGGCCGCTACGCGCGCAAGGATCTCTGCTGGGCGCTGAAGCGCAGGAACGTCGCGACGCTCGAGGCTGACGTGATGCCGCTTCGGCGGCTGCTCTCGGATGCCGCGCACCTTCAGATCAGTAGCGACTTCCGGATCGCGTACATCGATCTGGAGCTCGACTCGCGGCAGAGCTTCGACGCGATGCGTACGGGCAAGGCGCGCATCCTCGCGTGCGCAGTCGCCTACGTCGATGCCGGCGGCGCGGTCGTCTCGCACACGCAGGTGCTGGAGCAGGACTCCGATGACGCCGAGTGCGCGATGCTCTCGGCGTTTATCGAGCGGCTCTGGGCCTTCGATCTGATTCTCGCGTGGGCTGGGACGTGGGGGCGCGACGAGACCTTCGACTTCGCGGTGCTCCGCGAGCGATGCGCGCGGCTCGGGATCGCACGCGCGGACGCCCGACCGATCCAGTGGCATCGCTGGGCGCTGCTCGACATGCTCGACGTTTATCAGACGTACAACCTGGCTCACGAGAGCGGCGCGGAGCGCGCGAGCTACAAGCTCGGCGACGTCGGCCGCGTGCATCTCGGGCGCGGTAAGGTCGAGTTCGACGCGTCGAAAACGTGGGAGGTCTGGGACTCCGGCCCGGCCGGCAAGTCGCGGATCGACGAGTACGTGCGCGGCGACGTGGAGCTGCTTCCCGCGCTCGAGGCTGCGACCGGGTATGTGGCACTCCACCTAGAGGTCGCGCGACTCTGCCGGTGCATCCCGGATACTGACTCGCTCAAAACGACGCATCAGGGCGACGGCTTTCTTCTGCGGCTCGGGAAGGTGCATGGTCACCATTGGCCTGAGCGTCAGCGTGCGTCAGACGCCGGGCAGTACGAGGGCGCGGCGGTGATGGAACCGACGAAGCTCGGCGCAATCTCAGGTGTGCACGTCGCTGACTTCGCGTCGCTCTACCCGTCGATCATTCGCGGTTTCAATCTCTCGCCTGAGACCATGATCCCTTGGATCCGCGACGTCGGCCGCGGGCGCGTGGAGACGATCCCCAAGGACGAGCTTCCGCCGCACGTGGCGCTGACGAGCGGCGCACACTTTCGGACTGACGTGCGGGGCATGTTCCCGATCGCGCTCGACACGCTCGTAGAGGCGCGCAAGCGCACGGCCGTCGCGATGGCCCAGCACCCGGTCGGCAGCGTCGCGTGGGAGCGCGAGGCGCGGCTGAATCACGCGCTCAAGGTCATCGCTAACAGCTTCTACGGGATCATCGGTTCGCCGTGGTCGCGCTTCTTCGCGCGCGACGTCGCGGGCGCGATCACCGAGGTCGCGCGCTGGCTGATTCGTTACGTCATCGACACTGCGCGTAAGGCGGGGCTCAACCCGTTCTACTCGGACACCGACTCGTGCTTCGTCGAGGGTGATGGCGCGCGCTTCGGCGAGGTTGTGCGGGAGCTAAACGAGAAGTGGCCGGCGCTGCTCCTTCGCGAATTCGGCGCGACGACGTCACACGTAAAGCTCGAATTCGAGAAGAGCATGGAGCGCATCGTCTTGGTGACGGCGAAGCGCTACGCCGCGCGCTGGCGTCGCTACAAGGGGCGCGACGTTGCGCACGACGCACCCGGTGCGATCGAGGTCAAGGGACTGGAGTACAAGCGCGGCGATACGCTCCGGCTCGCGCGCGAGATGCAGCGTGAGCTCATCGACATGCTCCTGCGCGTCGAGGTAGACGAGGGCGGTGCGTGGCGCGGTGCTCCGCTCCCGAGCATCGAGGAGCTTCGCGCGTTCGTCGCGCGCTGGCGCTCTCGCGTCGTCGAGGGTGAGCTGTCGCTAGAGGATGTGATGCTCTCGCAGTCGGTCGAGAAGCCGCTCAACGAGTACGTCCAGCGCTACACGTCCGAGAAGTGCATGGCCGAGGACGGCAAGGGCAAGTGCGGGCATCCGATCGGCGGGACGCACGTCGACAAGGATGTGCCGGACGTATGCCCGCGCTGCGGCGCGACGCGTCGGCGGACCGAGCAGCCTGTCCACGTGCGCGTCGCGAAGGAGCTTGTGCGGCGCGGCGAGCATGTAGGGGTCGGGACGCGCGTCACGTTCCTCGTCGTCGTCTCGGAGAAGAAGACGATCGACGCAGTGCCCGTCGGCGATGAGGGAGCGCTCGCGCGGATCGACCGTGCTTATTATTGGGACTCGCGCGTGTACTCGCCGACGCAGCGCGTGCTCGAGGCGGTCTATCCGCACGACGACTGGAATGCACCCGCGGTACCGAAGCAGCCGCGCGCTGCGAAGGTCGCCGCTGCGAAAGCGCGCGCCGTCGATTCTGATGATGCGGGTCCGCTCTTCGCGCGTGTCGTTCCGCGGGAAGGGCTTCGGCTCGTCGTCGAGCTACGCGCTGACGCATGCGACGCCGAGCAGCTCGGGCGACTCGCGCAGGCCGTGAAGGCGACGGCTGAGGCGCACCCGGGACCCGCCGCGCTAGAGGTCGTCGTGGTCGCGGGCGATGCGCGGACGCCGACGCTCACACCGCTTCGCGTGAGCGTTGCGCCGAAGCTCCGTGCTGAGATCGAAGCGCTGACCGGCAAGGGAACGGCGCACCTGATTCAGCCCGAGCAGCCCGCGGGATAATCCCGCCATGATCGTCGTTACGGTGTCTCTGACTCGTGCGGATCTGCTCGCGACCAAGCCGGAGCCGGCATGCGCGGAGGGCTTGGCGCTCTTCGATGCGATTGCGCCGAGCGGGTCAATATCGGTAGTGTGGACGCCGACGCACGCGGTGTGGCTCGCATGCGCGTATCCCTCGTTTTCGGGATGGCTCGTCGGGCAGCGGCTGATTCCGAACCTGCGCAACGCCGACCTGAGCAACGCCGACCTGAGCGGCGCCTACCTGAGCGGCGCCTACCTGAGCGACGCCGACCTGAGCGGCGCCTACCTGCGCAACGCCGACCTGAGCGGCGCCTACCTGAGCGGCGCCGACCTGCGCAACGCCGACCTGAGCGGCGCCTACCTGCGCAACGCCGACTTGCGCAACGCCGACCTGAGCGACGCCTACCTGAGCAACGCCGACCTGAGCGACGCCTACCTGAGCAACGCCTACCTGCGCAACGCCGACCTGAGCGGCGCCTACCTCGATAGGTGTATGTGGTCTGCGCGCGCGAACGTCCCGCTCGGTTGGGTGCGAACGGCAGCCGGCCTACTCGCGCGGGTGTCTACGTGATTACGCGCACTCGACGCGCGAAGGGCGAAGCGACCGAGCCGAGTAAAGTCAACTTTCCTCCGCCCGCGGAGCCCGCGCGGGTGGCCCCACCGCGCGCCGGAACGGGGCCAGGGCCGGCCTGGGGGATGGTGGTCGAGGATCTCTATCGGATCGAGGTCTGGCCGCTCTACGAGCGCCTACGCGACGGGCTGCGGCAGGGCGATGGGCACGAGTACGCAGGGATCGTTCATGCGCTCGACCGGGCGTCGCAAAACCTCTTCGACGCGTACCGGCTCCACGGGGTGGCAGTGATGGAGGCCGCACGCGAGGAGCGCGAGGTTGACGCCGAGATGGAGATCCTCAGGACGACGGCTCGCGCCGAGCTCGCCGCAGACCAGGTGCTACCTGACGGCTCGGTTCAGAAGCGTAAGGGCGTGGTCACGAAGGACGAGGTGTCGGACCGCTGCCTTTCCGCGTGGCCTGACCAGGTCCGCGCGCTGCTCGCGAAGAAGGAACGCGCGGCACAGTCCGCGAAGACGATGGAGGGATTGATCGAGGCGTGGCGTAAGCGCCATCAGGCGCTCGAGAACAAGGCACGACGCGCGGCGGACGCCGCAGGGAGATAGACGATGAGCGAGGCAGGTCTCGGACTAGGCAACTTCATCCACCACGGGAGGGCCGGCGGCGGAGGTCGCTTTCTTCCGTACGGTGATAAGAGCTGGCGCAACACGCGCCGATGGATCGAGGTGCTGCTCCATCTCAAGGCGGCAATCGCGTATCCCTTCTGGCATCACTCGTGGCCGCTGCCCGACTCGAAGGAGGAGGAGAAGAACGGCGAGCGAGTGATCACCCGGTTCCTCCGCTTCCCGAAGTACGCGGGTCTGGAGCCGGAGCTGTTCTACAAGAAGCAATACTTCTTCGCGGACAAGAAGCTGAAGGACCGGCGCGAGCTTCCCGCGACAGTCGATCCGACAGACCTGCTCTACGAGTGGATGCGCTGGAGCCCGGAGGCGACGCGCATCCCGCTCAACCGCGTGATGTTCTCGTGGGAGAACCCGTCGCCGAATGCGCGAGAGCGCGTCGTCGAGTGGAGACGCGGCAAGATCGCTCGGCTCGTGAAGGGCGGCGCGAACGATTGGGGCCATCGCGTCGACGGGCAGCTCGATTACTCGTTTGTCGTCGTGCAGTACGACTCGCCAGGCTCGGGGCCGCTCATCGCGCAGGAGAAGGGCGCAGTGGGCCGCGCGATGCAGGAGCTGCTCACGAAGCGACTCGAAGCGCTCGGCGACCAGGCGGGCAACCCTCACGTCAAGCCGGTCGTCTTCAAGTGGAGCTATCACCCGGACAACGACCCGAGCGATCAGTACCAGGCGAATGCGATCGACAAGCACCCGATCAGTGACGAGCACCTGCGCGCGATCTCGAGCGACGACTGGCCCGACCCGACGCCGTACATCACGCCGCAGTCGACCGACCTCGATCGGATCTACGCGTCGATGGAGATGGGCGCGAAGTCGGCCGGGACATTCGACGAGATCCCATTCGATCGACTCTTCGCGAAGGCGCGCGCTCAGACTCCGCGAGTCCAGGTTCCGGCGAACGCGCCGGTCGGCAGAACCGAGTCGCAGCCGAGCGGGAACGGCACGAGCGCGCCGGCATCAGGCGTCGCGACGAGCGCGCCGTCCTCGACTACGACGACGGGCGGCGTGACGCGCTCTCGTCGTCCGAAGGCTCCGCCCATCGTCCCGACGATCCCATGCGACGCGTGCGGCAAGCCGATGCCGGAGACTGCCGCGAAGTGCGAGAGCTGCGGCGAGGAGTATGACGTCACCGTCACTCCCGACCCGGTCTCTGGGACGTCCGCGCCAGCGTCAACGACCAGCCAACCCGCACCGACTACGGCACCGACACCGAGCGCGGAAGCGCCAACGTCAGTCGTCCAGGGCGAGTCGATCGAGTGCTTCAACTGCAAGACCGTCAACCCTCCGCGCACGGCGGAGTGTACGCAGTGCGGCGCGTCGCTCGGCGAGGACGACGACATCCCTTTTGATCATGCCCCGACGGCCATGGCGGAAGCCGTCGGGGCACACCCTACCGTTCTGCGATTCTGGGCCAGAGTCGTAAAGACGGACCGCTGCTGGGAATGGACGGGCCCGACGTACCAGGTGAGTGGCTACGGTCAGACGACTGGACAGATTTTCGGTAAGCAGAGCATGACGGCCCATCGGTTCGCGTGGCTGGTAACCCGCGGTCCCGTGCCCGATGGGCTGTTCGTGTTGCACGACTGCGATAACCGCCGATGTGTACGGCCTAGCCGCGGGCATCTAAAGCTAGGCACGCACGGCGATAACATGCAGGACATGGTCGCGCGCGGACGATCGTTTTACGCGAGAGCTAGGGGACTACCGCGCCGCCGGTTGACCGATGAGCAGCGGGCATACGTGCTCACTTCGCGCGAGTCCGCATTAGCGCTCGCGCGACGACTTGGGTGTGACGAGAAAACGATCCGATCACTTCGGAATCGCGATAGGGCCGGACTCCCGCTCAGCATTCATTGAGGTAGACGATGCGAACGAGAACGAAGAAGGCGGAGGGGACGCTGACGTTTCCTCCGCAGCCGGCCGAACGTGTGCGCGCTCCGCTCGAGCGCGCGGCGCTCGACTTCGGCGAGAAGTGGGCGCCTGCGTCAGAGGTACTCGAATGGATCCGCGCAGTGCGGACGCGCTTCCTCGGGTTCAACCGCGCGGCACGCGTCGGCGGCATCCCGATCGATCGCGTGACGGTCGTCTCGGGCGCGACCCACGGTGGGAAAACGCTCTACCTGTTGGGCTTGCTCCACTCGTTCTTGGAAGCGGGGCATATCGCGGCGTTCGTCGATGCTGAGGGTACGACGCCGCAGGAATTCGCCGCCGAGCTGATGGGCGACATTCGCAAGATGCCGCGCTTCATCGCGCCGCCCGGAGTGCTGACCTTCGAGCGCGCGATCGACGCGGTCAGCGATCTCGTAGACGGTCTCGCGAAGCATCGCGCGCAGGAGCCGAACCTCTGCGGCATCGTCGTTGTTGACTCAGTCACGAAGCTCGCGCCAAAGGGCGAGCTCGACAAGGTCAAGAAGAAGCATGCGGAGGAGCTGACGAAGGGACACCACGGGCGTGGTCGCGCGAGCGTCATCCAGTCGTGGCTCGACAACCTCACGCCGCGCCTGCGCGGGAGCAATCTCGCGGTCGTGCTCGTCGCACAAGAGCGCGACATCGGTATCGACGAGGGCGGTAAGCGCCCGGCCGGAGTCGCAGACGGTACTGACTGGCTCGAAGCCGGCGTGAAGATGAAGGGCGGCAAGTCGTTGGAATTCGATTCGTCGCTGCTCGTGCGCGTGACGAAGAGCGAGCCCGTGCTGCTCGACCCGAACGACAAACGGAGCGCAGTGGTCGGCTGGAAGCACCGTGTACGCATCCGTAAGTCGAAGGTCGCGCACATGGATGGGTACTTCAGCGAGAGCTTCTTTCACGTCAGCAACGGTGCGGGCGACACGCCAGCGGGCTTCGACGTCGCGCGTGACGCGCTCGCGGTCGGCGCTGATGTTGGCGTCGTGGCGCTCGATGGCGCCTGGTACAAGTGGAAGCCGCGCTCCGGCGGCGCGACGAAAAAGTGGCAGGGTGGACGCGCCGCGCTCTCGTACCTCACGAAGAACCCAGCAGCGCTCGCCGCGCTCGCGTCCGAGGTTGCTGACGCGATCGACCTCGAGCGTGGTCGCGTGCTTCAGCCCGGCGGTCTCGTCGCGCGGACCGAGCAGTGACAGGGCGCATCGTTCACTACGTGCCCGGCGAGGCACACGTCCGGCCGACTCGGGATCCTGACGCTCTCTGGAGCGTGTTCGTCACGCCGTGCTTCTCGCGCCTTAGTCACGCGCATGCGTTCGCTAGCGATCCGGTCGCTGTCGAGGCCGGGTCGGGCGTCGTGACGTGCGCGATGTGTCTCGCGTCGCGCAATGTCCCTGTGCGTGACCTACACGTCCACGTGCTCAGAAACGGCGAGGCGGTCTCGATCGATGGGATGGAGGTCATATGCGGGTCCTAGTCACATCCGACTGGCATCTCGACGCGGTAACCGCTGGCGTCCCGCGGCGCGAGGAAGTGCTCGCGTTCGCGGCGAAGATCCTCCGCGTCGCGATCGACGCGAAGCCGGATCTCTTTCTCCATCTCGGCGACTGGTACACGCCCGGCTCAATGCGCGACGCGCTCTACGCGTCGGACATCTCGCGCTTCATCGCGGCGATGGGGCGCGTGCTGCTGCCGCGCGCCGGGCATGTCTACCTCGCTGGCAATCACGACGAGCTCGACCTCTTTGACCGTGAGCATCCGAACCTCGACCCGGCCGGTGCCGACCCAGATCGACGGCTCCCGGTCTCGACGCTCACGGCCGTAGATGTATGGATGCCCGTTGGGGGGCGCGTGTGCGAGGTGCCGACCGCTATCGCGCTTCCGAACGATTGGGCGCTGCTCGCGCTCCCGCACTGCGCGCCAGTGCTCGGTATCGACTACGCGCAGGCCGTGCGCGAGAGGGCCGCGATGGATCCGCGCGCGAAGTGGATCGTCGCGTCGCACCTGACGATTCCTGGCGCGATGCTCGGGAGCGAGTCACGCGAGCTGGCGCGCGGCCGCGATGACCTCCTACCGATTGACGAGATCGCGAAGCTCTCTCCGCGACTGATCGTCAACGGTCACTACCATCGACCCCAGGTCGTGCCGAGCGCAGCCGGCGACATCGTGATCCCCGGCTCGCCCGTGCGGATGACGTTCGCCGAACGCAACGACCCGAAGGGCTATCTGCTCATCGATCTCCCGGAGTGACTATGACCGACAAGCCGAAGCGCATGCGTGAGAAGAAGCCGAAGCCGCCGGTCGAGCCGGTGGGCCCTACGCTCCTGTCTGTCTATGAGATGGGCGACGTCCTCAACCTTGGGCCCGTCATACGTATCGTTGTCGATGGGCCTTTGCTTCCGCCCGGGTTCGTTGACGTCGAGACGACGCAGCTCGTCGAGCTGGACTCGGTGCCCACGGACTCGGCGCCGATGCACGAACGCGCCGACTTTGATCAGGCGGTGTCCGGCGCGCTCGTCAAGGTCGCGCCGGTTCTCCGCGCTTCGGAGCGAGACGGCTTCGTCGACGCGGACGCTCGCCGGCGCGTGCTCGAGGCTGGCGCTCGTGCGTGTGTGATCCGGCCAGTCATCGTGCCCGACGTCGCCGCGAAGGCCGAGCCGGAGCGCGCGCGGCTCAACCCACGTGATGAGCTCAGACGCTGGGTCGGCGAGCACATGCCGGCTGCGCGCGATGAAGTGCTCGACGCGCTGCTCGTGCATTGCGACCGGATCCTTTCGGAGGTGGGCCTGTGAGGATTGATAGCCTGTCGATCGAGGGTTGGTGCGCGTATCGGCAGCGCGTCGTGCTGCGACTTCCCGCCGGCCCGATCGGCGTCGTCGCCCACTACGTCGAGAATCCGCGCCGCTCGAATATGGGAGGCAAGAGCGCGCTGCTAGAGGCCGTGACGTGGTGCCTGTACGGCATCCACCGGAAGCGACTCGACGATCAGGTCATCCACGCGGACGCGCAGTCCGCGGTCGTCATAGTCACGTTCGACACGGGGCTACTCGTCAGGCGCGTGAAGCAGCGCGGCAAGCCGACGCGGCTCACGGTCGAGCGGGACGGTATCGTCCTCGCCGAGGATCAGGCGCAGGCCGAGGTCATCGGGGCGCTCGGCATGGGCGTCGATGACTACCGTGCGACGGTTGGAGTCGAGCAGCGCGATGTCGCCTCGCTCGTGACGCGGACCTCCGGCGAGCGGCGAGAGATCGTCGCGGGCTGGCTACGCCTGGACCGTTGGGCGCGCGCCGGGATGGTCGCTGGCGGTCACGCGCGTCGGGCAGCGCTCGACGTCGAGCGATCGAGCGCGCGCATGGCCGGGCTTCGCGAGTCGTCGGGCGAGCCGCCGATGGAAACTGACGCGCGGCTCGCGCTCGCGCGGTCGCTCGCGTCAGTGGTCGCAGAAGGCGAGGAACGGGCAGAGCAGCTGAAGACACTACGCAGCACACGCGCGGACGTGGAGCGCGCGGAGGAGCTCACACGGCTCCGCGACGAGCACGCGCGCCTCAAGGCAGCGGTGTCCGCTACGGGCGACGCGTGGGAGAAGATGAAGGCGCTCGATGAGACGCACGCGGGGCTGCTCGCGCGGGAAGGCGCAGCACGCGCGGAGCATGTTGCCGCGTCGGCCGCGATGACGCGCTTCGACGGGGTATGCCCGGTCACGTGCGGCGATTGCCCGGCTGCCGATCACGTGCGCGCAGACGTGGATGGCCGCACGCGCCGCGCGTCCGCAGCGAAGCTCGCGCTGCGCGAGGCGGAGACTGCATGCACTGCGCTCTCGCGGGAGCGCGATGCTGAGGGCGAGCGGTTGGAGTCAAACAGGCGCGACGTCGCGCGGCTCAAGGTCATCGCGGAGCGCGCGAAGGAGATCAAGCTCGCGGCCGATCGTGCGGGTGCGCAGTCCCTGGCCGGAGTCGACGCGCACATCGCGAGCGTCGAGCAGCGGATCGCTTCTCTCTTGCCGTTCATTCAAGAGATGCGCGGGAAGCTCGCGACTGATGACGAGCGACTGCGCGCCGCCCAGGGTCGCGAGGAGCGACTGTTCGCGCTCGAGGCTGAGCATCGCGGGTACGTCTCGACCTCGCGCGTCGCGTCGCTCGCAGCTCGTGCGCTCGGTACTTCCGGAGTCTCTGCGTCACTCGCTCGCGCGATGCTCGGCGACCTGGAGACGCGCGCGAACGCGCTTCTTTCTGACGTGCCGCTCCGCGTCTCGTTCGGCTGGGAGCGAGAGACGCGCGACCCGAGCAAGGTCTGTCTGGAGTGCGGGCACGCGTTCGCTGGCAAGTCAGAGAAGAGCTGTCCGAGCTGTAGCGCGTCGCGCGGTCCGGGACGGCGGGCCGAGCTCGACATCCTCGTGGACGATGGCTCTGGCGAGATCGAGGACGTCTCGGAGAAGAGCGGCGGCTGCCAGGCGCTCGTCGGCGTTGTGCTTCGGCTCGCGGGTGGGATGATGCTGCGCGAGCAACGCGACGCGGCATGCTCCTTCGCGCTCGTAGACGAGCCCTTCGGCGCGCTCGACGAGGAGATAGGCGCTCAGCTCGCTCGGATGTTCACAAGCCTTCTAGCGGGCGTAGGGCTCGACCAGGCGCTCGTCGTCTCGCATGACCAGCGTCTGCTCGCGGCGCTTCCGCATCGCATCGTCATCACCAGGGACGGCAACGAGAGCACTGCGAGGGTCGAATGAGCGGATGGGTAACGATCAAGAACCGCCGGGCGGACATGACCGCGACCGTGGAGACGCGCAACGCTGCGCACGCGCGGATGACGACGAAGCAGCTCCGGATGATGGAGCACGCAGAGCGCGTGAGCGTTTCGCCTGACTTGAGCCGCGTCGTGTTCGTCAACGCTAAGGGCGGATCGCTGCTCGACGTGCTCAGCCGATGAACGACGAGAAGAGAGCGCAGCTAGAGCAGTTCGCGCAGACCACGTTCGGCTCGTCGCTCGAGGAGGTGGGCCAGAGGGCGCTTGAGCTGATGCGTCGGTTCGCGATGGCCGAACGGTTTGACCGTGGCGTCCGTGCCGGGCTAGCGATGACGACCATTCAGTCGCGGGTGCTCGGGATTGATATCCGGTTCTCGCCCAACGGTCGCGGTCAGACGACGATGGACGACCGCGACTTCGCTCTATTCGCCTTCCTAGCGGCAGTCGCGGTCGACGCGGTGAGAGACCGGCCCTTGGTGCCCGCGTCGCTTCTAGGGGCCAGCGCGGCGGAGGAAGAGGCCGAGACGCGTGATGCCGCTAAGGTCGTCACGCCGGGTGGCGAATGAGCAAGCTGTCGAGGACCAAGGGCAAGGTCTGGGAGCGCGAGGTCGCCCGGATGTTTCGTGCTTACTTCGGGGGCGGCGCGCTCATCAAGCGCGGACATCAGACGCGCTCAGGTCGTGATGGCGCGGACGTCGAGGGTACGCCTTTCTGGATCGAGTGTAAGCACCAGCGGAATTGCACGCCGGAGGCCGCGCTCGTTCAGGCCGAGGAGGCATCGAGCGGCGCCGGCGACAAGCGGACGTCGATCGCAGTCTGCAAGTCGCATCGCGGCAAGCCGTTCGTCGTGCTCCGGCTCGATCGGTTCCTCGCGCTCGCCGGTCTGGCCTTCGAGACGCAGCACGACCCAAACGACCGGCTCCGCGCGCTCCGCCCCGTAGACCTCGCACAGCTGCTCGAGGCGGGCGCGCTAGATCGCGACTTCGCGGTGGCGGTCGAGACACTCCACGAGAGCCCACCGTACGCGGGCTCGGCGCGAGGAAAGTCAACTTTACCGGAGCCTGCGATGCGTTCTCGACGGCCACGACGATGAGCACGATGCGAACGCGCGGGCGCGTAGACCTCGGCATCATCCCGCCGGGTCGGAAGGATCTCAGCCAGTGGCACTCTCGCGCGGCCTTCGCGGGACGCGTCGTCGACTTTGCGCGGATCGCGCGCGGCGACCGAGTGCTCGAACCCTCGGCGGGGATCGGTAGGCTCGCTCGCTTTGTCCCGCGTAGCGCGAGCCTGACTGCCATCGAGATCGACGCGCGGCTCATCGCGCATCTCGTCGCACACGGACGGCAGCGTGATTGGACGGTCGTCTGCGCCGACTTTCTCGAATGGGCAGGACGCGAGGAGATCAGGCGTAATTGTCGCTTCGACGTCGCAGTGATGAACCCGCCATTCGAGCACGACGCGGACGCAGCGCACGTGCTCGCGGCGCTCGCGCTCTGTCGTCGCGTTGTCGCGGTCGTTCGTGCTCAATTCCTTTTCGGGTCCGGACGGGGCGAAGCGATCTGGCAGTGGTACCGATTGCGACGACTCGCGATCGCAGAGCATCGCCCGCCGTTCGATGGCGTGCTCGAGGCGAGCGGAAGCCCGCGCCATGACTTCGTCGTGGTAGAGATAGTCCCGAGGGTCGAAGGCGAGATGGCTAAGCCTGACCTCGTGGAGGTCGAACGGTGGGCAGACAAGTGGTGAGGACGAGGAAGCCCGCGGCGGCTAAGAGTGAGCCGAAGAAGCCGACACGCTCTCGCGCGAAGAAGCCTGAGCCGCTCCCGGACATGCCGCGCATCGAGATCATGCGGCTATCGGAGATCGCACGCTGGCCTCGCAACCCGAAGCAACACGACATCCCGGAGCTGCAGGGGAGTCTCGTTCGTTTCGGTGCGGTCGATCCTCCGCTCGTAGACGAGGGCACCGGGCGTCTCGTGAAGGGGCACGGCCGGCTCGACGCGATGCTTGCTGCGAAGGCCGCCGGTCAGGCGCCGCCGAAGCGCATCGCGCTTGCCGCGGATGGCGAGTGGCTCGTGCCGGTCATTCGCGGGATCCGGTTCTCGGCCGCGAGCGAAGCAGAGGGCTACGTCGTCGCGGACAATCAACACGGGCGACGCGCTGGCTGGATCGACGACCTGCTTGCTCAGATCCTCGCCGACCAGCAGAAGGCTGGGACGCTCGACGGGCTCGGGTTCGACGTCGCTGAGGTCGACGCGCACATGCGACTGCTCGACGGGCTCGCGATGGGCCCGATGCCGACCGCGCCCGATGCGTTCCCTGCGCATGACCCGACGACGATGGTGACCGAGCACCGATGCCCCAAATGCGCGTACGAGTGGTCGGGCGCGTCGAAGTAGTGCGTGGCGCGTATCGGTCGGACGCACGGGCCGATCCCTAGGCACTCGGCCGGAACGACGCGCTCGATCGACGAGCCCGCGCCCGCGGTGATGGCCGGCGGGATCTGGGGCGTGCGTCGCGAGCAGTGCTGGGTTGAGACTGACGTGCCGGCGGTGCTCCGCTTCTCGCGCGAGGCGCACGGCCCGAAGTGGGACAAGGCCCGCGAGGTCGTCGACCTCGCGGTTGAGCCGTGCCCGACGATCAGCGCTACGAGATGCGCGATCTCGAACGAGACCGACAGCAAGTGGTGCGTGGAGGAGACGATGAGCGATGTAGCGCCTGCGCCGGAACGTCAGGACGTCCCGCCCTATCGCGTGCCGAGCATGGCAGAGGTCGCAGCCGTCCCATCGAATGGGCTCCGCGTCGTCTCAACCTTTTCAGGCTGCGGCGGCTCGTGTCTCGGCTTCGAGATGGCCGGCTTCCGTATCGTCTTCGCGAGCGAGTTCGTAGAGGCGGCTCGCGCGACGTACGCGCTCAATCACCCGGGAGTGCCGATCGACGAGCGCGACGTCCGTATCGTCACGCCTGAGGATGTGCTCGCGAAGATCGAGATGGGCGCCGGCGAGCTCGACGTGCTCGAGGGGAGTCCGCCCTGCGCGAGCTTCTCGACCGCGGGCAAGCGCGAGAAGGGTTGGGGGAAGGAGAAGGCATACTCGGACACGACGCAGCGCGCCGACGACCTCTTCTTCGAATACGCGCGACTGCTCAAGGGCATGCAGCCGCGGATGTTCGTCGCCGAGAACGTATCCGGGCTCGTGAAGGGGAAGGCGAAAGGCCTACTTCCAGCTCATCTTCCGAGAGCTGGAGGCCGCCGGCTACGTCGTCGAGTCGCGCGTGCTCGATGCGCAGTGGCTCGGCGTCCCGCAGTCACGCCAGCGGATCATCTTCCAGGGCGCTCGGCGCGACCTCGCAGAGCGCGGGCTTCGCATCACGTGGCCGACTCCGCTTCCGTACCGCTACAGCGTTCGCGACGCGTGCCCGTGGATCGGACAAGCAATCCACGAGACGGGCGGGCAGCCGCAATACTCGATGGGCGACATCACGAATAAGCCGAGCGCGGGGATCACGGTGGGCGCGCGAGGGGCTGACTCATCGCATTGGCGAGTGACTGAGCCCGTCATGCACGACACGAAGGGGCAGCACGCACGGGCCCCGGTCCGGGGCCCGTGCCCCGCGGTCGTCGCTCATCCCGACTCGTCGCGGCACTACTCGGTGCGTTCAGACGATGGCGCACTTGTGGACCCGGAGACAGGCGAGAACATTGACGTGTCGCGCTACGCGATCGGCCGTGAGCTCGCGAAGCTCCGCCCGGGCGAGACGTCCGACCGGTACATGAACCTTTCGCGGTCATCGACCGACCGACCGTGTCCGACGGTGACCGCGCTCGGCGGAAACATCGGGGCCGCAGGCGTCGTCGCGCCTGTGCAGCGGCGGAAATTCACGCTGCTCGAGCTACGTCGTATCTGTGCATTCCCGGACGACTTCGCGTTGACCGGCACGTACGCACAGCGCTGGGAACGACTCGGCCGCGCGGTTCCTCCGCTGATGATGCGAGCAGTCGCGATCTGCGTCCGTGATTCGCTCCTAGCCTTCGACAGGGATAATCAGCCGCATGTGCGGAATCGTCGGCGGAACGGGAGAGCCTAGCGACGCGGCGCTTGCCGCGATTGCTCATCGCGGACCGGATGGGCGCGGCATCGTGCGCCGTGGTCCGTTTTGGCTCGGGCATACGCGACTCGCGGTCATCGACCCGACGAGCGCGAGCGACCAGCCCTTCGAGCGCGGCGGGCTCTCGCTCGCGTACAATGGTGAGCTTTGGAATTATCGCGAGCTGCGCGCGACGCTCGCGACTCTAGGCGCGACGTTCCGAACGTCAGGCGATACGGAGGTCGTCGCTGCGGCGCTCGCTCGATGGGGCACGGATGCGCTTCCGCGATTCGAGGGCATGTTCGCGATCGCTGCGATCCTTCCGAGCGGCCAGCTCTTGCTCGCGCGCGACCGCTTCGGTGAGGTACCGCTTCACGTCGCGCGAGGTCCCCGCATTGATGACTTCCACTTCGCGAGCGAAGCGAAGGGGCTACTTGCGATGGGCATCCCGGGCAGCCACATCCAGTGGGTCGAGCCGGGAAGATTCCTGGTCGAGTCGCCCGCGGAGATTGGTAGCTGGGTGCGGTGGTACGACCTCCCATCGCGCGTATTCGTCGGCACCCACGAGCAAGCAGCGAGCGCGCTACGACCGCTCCTCGAGCGGGGTGTGGAAGACCGCGCGGTGTCCGACGTCGGCGCGTGTCTGCTGCTCTCTGGTGGGCTCGACTCCTCGGCGGTCGCAGCGATGTACCGACCTCACTCGCGGGATACGGAGGTCGTCGCGTATGTCGCGGTCGGCGAAGGTGCCGAGAAGTCGCGCGACCTTCGCTCAGCGCGCGAGGTCGCCGAGTCGCTCTCGATCCGGCTTCGCGAGGTACGCGTCCCAGCGCCGACGTCGAGCGACCTCTCAGAGGTCGTGCGGGTCATCGAGCAGACGAGCAAGGCGCAGGTCGAGATCGGCTGGGCCTGTCTGAAGCTCGCAGACGCGATTCGTGGCGATGGGTGGAAGGTCGTACTCTCTGGCGAGGGTAGCGATGAGCTCTGGGGCTCTTACGGCTTCTCGTTCGCAGGCATCGAGCGCGTCGGCTTTCGTGCGTACCGAGAGCAGCTCTTCGTCGGGCAGCATCGAAAGAATTTCGCGCGCTGCAACAAGGTCTTCATGTCGCGCGGGATCGAGTGCCGGCTCCCGTTCCTGTCGACGCGGCTCGTCGAGCACTCGCTCTCAATGACCGAGGAGCAGTGCGCGAACGGTCGCACCGGTCCGGACTCGCGGAAGGATGCGCTACGCGCTGCAGTTGCCGGCCTCGTGCCGGACGTCGCGCGACGTCGCGCGAAGATGGCGTTTCAAGAGGGCGCAGGGCTACGCGAGATGGCGGCGTCCGCGGTCGCCGATCCTGCGCGCTACTATCGCGCGGAGCACACACGGATCTTCGGAGGGATGGAGCCATGAGCGACGAGAGCAGTCTGGGTCACGTGCCGAGCGGTGAGCGGTGGGCATTCGACGCGAGCGTTGCGGGAGTCTTCGACGACATGCTCGCGCGCTCGATTCCCGACTACGCGCGGATGCGCTCGCTCGTCGCAGCGGTCGCGGCGCGGAACGTCTATGGGCCCGGCGCGATGGTCGTCGACCTCGGCTGCTCGCGCGGCGGCGCGATCGCAGAGCTGCTCGATCGAGAGAGCCCGCCGGCGCTTCGCTTCGCAGAGTTCGTCGGCTTCGAGTGCTCGCCCCCGATGCTCGAGCTCGCTCGCGCTCGCTTCGAGGGACGACGCAACGTCACGATCCGGGCGCACGACCTACGGCGCGATCCCTACCCGGTGCCGATCGGTCGCGCGGTCGTGACGCTCTCGGTGCTCACGCTCCAGTTCACGCCGATCGAGCACCGGCAGCGCATCGTGCGCGATGTCTGGCGTTCCACGCGTGAGGGCGGAGTCTTCATCCTCGTCGAGAAGGTGCTCGGCAGCTCCGCCGACGTCGACGCGCTGCTCGTCGATCTCCATCACGCAGAGAAGCGAGCAGCCGGTTACAGCCAGGACGAGATCGACCGTAAGCGCTTGTCGCTCGAGGGCGTGCTCGTGCCCGTGACGGCGCGCTGGAACGAAGACCTACTCGTTGGCGCTGGCTTTAGTCAGGTCGAGTGCTTCTGGCGCTCGCTCAACTTTGCTGCATGGGTCGCGGTCCGATGAGCATCTCTCGCGACGACCTGGTCACGATGCTCATCACGGGCGACCGCGACGTGCTGGACCGCATCGACGACTCGATCCTCGAGATCGTCGAGGCCCGGCGCGCGCTTGTGCTCCGCATCGCTCGCGAGAAGGTCTCCGCCGGCGTTCCGTTCCGAGACGCGGACCGAGAGCGCGCGATGCTCGACCGCGCTGCGAAGCGAGCGCGCCTCATCAGCCCCGAAGGCGCGCGGGGCGTGCTCGCTGCGGTTCTCGCGGCCTGTCGCGAGAGCGTTCCCGGCAACGAGCCCGAGTAAAGTTGACTTTCCTCGCCCCTGGATCCGGGGGGTGCCGCGCATTTCTCAGGCGCCAAGCTGGACAGCGTATTCCGGTCGCGTTACATATCTTCCCGAGGGTTGGGGCTGATGCTCCGGAGAGGTTGGTCGCTATGGCATTCCTGTTCGACACTTCCGCATTCGAGCGCGCTCACGGACGGTTTCCTCGCGGTCGGGGCTCTTGGGCCTTCGCGTTCGACTTGGACGGGCGCGGAGCCAGCTCGGTCCGCGTAGACGACCCCTGTGTTTGGTGGGCGCCCGGTTCGCTCTCGTTCGCTGAGGCGCGACGGGCTGCGCGCGAAGAGGGTTTGCGTCGCGGCGCGTCGTCGGCGGCGGTGATGTCGTGAAGGCCGCGAAACGGCCCCTAGTCGCCGCGCCGATCGTTCCCGTTGCTCCTGCGCCACCGGTCTCTGTCGCTGCGAAGCTCGGGACGAAGCTGGAGCAGGAGAAGCACACGCGGACGATGCTAGTCGCGCGTATCCGCGGCCAGCTCGAAACGTTCGCGGCAAACGCGACCCACGCGCTCGCGCGGCTCGATGCACTCGCCGAGAAGGAGACGATCTGCGAGCGTCCCGGGACCGAGCCGGTTCCGTTCGACGGCGACCGGAAGGCCCACGCGATCGCGGATAGCGCGCGCTTCGCGCTCGACGGGGTGATGCACCGCGCGACCTCGTTCGCCGAGGCACAGCGGGACCTGACCGAGACGATGCGCCGCATCGACCTGCTCGAAGGTCTCGAAGAGCATGCGGCAGCAGTCGCGGCGTACTCGGCGCCGAAGCCCGCGGCGGTGTCGGCGTGACCCGCGCGATCGTAGTCGTCCGACAGCCGGCGCGACGCGGGCTCTCTGGTGCATCGATCGTAGCGCTCGCCGACTACGCGCGACCGAACGGCCGATGTGGCGGGCCGGCGCTGACGGTCTTCGGGCCGTCATTCGTGACGAAGCGAGAAGCGCTCGCGGCCGCCACTGCCGTCTGGGCGCTTCTCGCGCTCGTTACGCTCGACTCGGCGGTGTCGTCGTGAGCGCTGCCGATCGCGAAGTCGCGGGAACGACCTGGACCGAGCGAGACGCGCTCGCGCTCCTCGCCCTGATCGAAGAAGGCGAGACCGCGAGTCGCGCGGACTATGAGCAGGCTCTGATCGTCGTCCGCGCGCTCCGCTTCGAAGCAGTCTCGAAGGCGGCGCGGACGCGAGGGCGCGGCGGTCCGGCGAGCGACGCGCGAATCGCCGCCTGGGCAGCGCTCGTCGGCCGGTCGAAGATGCTCCAGCGGGCCGCGGACGTCATTGGCCAGGCTCGCGAGATGGCAGCGGAAGCGGTGGCGTCGTGACCAGCGCGACGAAGCCGAACATCACGGCGCGGGTCGCGCTCCCCGGTAGCGACTTCGAGATCGAGGCGATGCCGGAGCGACGTCGCGGTCGACGCTGGTACGTCATCGTTGCTCGCCGGTTCCGCACGGGCACGCTCGCCGAGGTCTGGAGCTGCGAGATCCTAGCGACGCGCGACCCCGCAGAGTCGAACGCGCGTCTTGCCGAAGTGGTCCGCGTCGCGGGAGCCCTCGCGCGAATCAACGCAGGAGTCTGGTCGTGAGCGGCGCGGGCTCGCGCTTCGTCGCGGTTCCGGCCGACGCGCTCATCGCAGAGCTAGATGCGATCGGCACTGCAGTCGCGACGATTCAGCCGCGCCCTGGGCGCGTAGCGGGCGGGCTCTCCTGGAGCACCGCGAGCGCGGGGCGTGAGCGTGTCTGTACGATCCTTCTCCCTGGTCATGAGGACGCGCGGCCCGCGATTCGCGTCTTCACGTCGCTTGCTGCTCGCGCTGAAATGGTGCGCGGCTGTGGTGAGGACGCCGTCCGGATCGTCATCGGGATCCAGCGTCCCGTGCCGGCTGTGCTGATACCGGACGCGTCGCCCTACGAGTGCGCGAACGCGACGCGCGGCGGATTCTGGCCCCTCCAGGATGAGGCGACGCGCGTGTTCCGGACTGCTCCGCGCGGCGAGGAGAGCGAGCGCGTTACGGCGTTCCTTCTTCGGCTACGGACGCGTCTGCGCGATGTCTACGCAGAGGCGCAGCGACTTCCGCGCTGCCCGGTATGCGGGCGAGTGATGCGCGAGCGGAAGAGCGACCGCGGCTCCTTCCTAGGGTGCTCCGGCTTTCCGGAGTGCCGCGGGACGATGTCGCTTCCTGCGAGGTCGGCATGACGCGCGCCGAATCGACGCGCCGAGCCGTCGCGCTCGCATCCAAGATCCGCGCGACATTCGCGAGCAGCGACGACGAGTCACGCGCCGCGCGTATCGGACTCTGGCGCTCCGCGGCAGCGCTCGGCTGCGCGACGTTCAAGCGCACGGACGCGGCGTTCCACGGCTACCCCGAGAACGTCCAGCGCTGCTCCGGTACGGCGTGCCCCGGTTGCCGATCGCGACGGGCCGCGTGAGCGGGCGCCGGCGTTCTACGCCTGAGCTCTTCGGGCTCGCAGGCGCGGTCGAGCGGCGACGCTCCCGCGCGAGCGGAACAACGATCACGCTCTACGACGCGAACGAGGCCGGGATGGAGTCCGACCCGCAGACGCCGTGGGCAACGGTCTGCGAGGAGCACGGGTCCATCGTCTGTCACGGTACGCGCTCTGCGGCTCGCGCCTCGATGGCCGTGCCTGATTGGTGCGAGGACTGCCAGGAGAAAATGATCGCGCTCGGGCGCCTCTAGTGCTACGGTTCTGACCATAGTCGCTGCTCATCCTTCCCGGATGGGTATCGGCACCAACCCTCAACTGACGCCGGGCTCTCGCAAGAGGGTCCGGCGTTGGCCTTTTCGGGGTGCCCCATTCCTGCGACGCCGCGGGGTGTAGAACGCCCACAGCGCTCGCCGGGTGGGTAAGCCCACGTCCTCTGTGTCGCTGGCGTTCTAGGGGCTCCTACGTGGCCGGCGGATAATCTGCGGAGATGAGCGAGCCGAAGGCCGGGAGCGAGTGGACAGGCCCGCGGGGGGCGTTTCCGAGTGCTCGGCCAGGACCGATCGTCAGGGTGCGAGTCATCGGGGTAGATGACGGCTACGTCGTCGCGGAGACCCTAGGCTTTGCTAAGCAGGCGCGGCTGCTTATCCCGCTCGCGACTTGGCGCGCTCGCTGGACGCCTTGCGCGACTCCGAAGCGCGGATAATCGCTCGCATGGCAAAGCCCAAGAAGACCACCGCACCGAAGCCGACCGAGAAGAAGCCGCCGAAGGCTCGCACGAAGAAACAGACGACGATCCCCGGAGCGACTGCGGAGATCCGCCAGGACATCGAGGATGCCGCGCTCGAATTCACAGAGGTCCGGGATCAGCGGATGGATCTCGCAGAGCCGGAGGCCGAGAAGAAGACCGCGCTCGGCGCGCTGATGAAGAAGCACGGCCTCGCGTCGTACACGATGCTCGACGGCCGGATCGTCACGTACAAGGACAAGGCGGATGTCCACGTCCGCACACCGAAAGACACGAGCGTTACCGATGCCGGATGACGTCGCGCTCCTTCCCTATTCGGCGGAGGAGCAACGCTCCATCGACGCGGCGGCGCTCCAGCGCGAGCTTGCACAGCCAGAGCTGCTCGCGGCCGCGGTAGAGCTTCGCGAAGCAGCGTACGTGCTCGCGCGGCGTCGTGCTCATCTCTCGAGCGACCGGCCGATGCGATTCGTATCTGTGCTCTACGGCCTAGACCCGGAGACCTCCGAGCGCATCGCTACGGGTATCGAGAGCGGTGAGCTCAATTCGGAACCGGATCACGCATCGCCTGACGAATGGCGCGAGACTGCCCGGGTGCAGCGCGCGCTACTCGCGCTAGCTGACCGGCTCTGCGCGTTGCCGAATGGTGAGCAGCCTGTAGTCGATCCCGACGCGCCGGATCTTCCGTTCTGATGCCGCGCTGGCTCCGAGACGCGCGACGCCGCGCTGCGAAGTGGACGGGCCACGTCTCGGATGCCCGGCTCGACCCGCGCGCGCTTCTTCGCGTCGCGCGTGGCGACGTAAAGCGCGCTGCGAAGCTCGCGACGAGCCTCTACGCGGCCGATGCTCCATCGCGCGACTTCGCGCGCTATGTGCGGTCTCGTGCGGTCGCGTAGACCTCTCCCGCGCGACGTCGCGATTGCTCGAGCGCGGATGCGCCTCGCGGTCGCGCTCATCGCATTCGAGCAGAGGAGCCGCTATCTCTTCGTCGGCTGGAGCGCGATGGGGCTCTACAAGTGCGCGTGGTATCTGCGCGCTCGTCGCCGCTTCTGGAGTGCGTTCCGCGCTATCCGCGAGGCGCGAGGAAAGTTGACTTTACTGGCATGAGACCGGCCGGCGCGAATCCTCTAATGCCTGATGAGCGACCGGTCGCGGTCGGCATCGTCGGAGATGTAGAGCACTTCCGCTGTCTGCCTTTCGCGACGACGCTCTCACGCGAGAGCTGTGCGACGCGGTTCGTTCATGCCGCGAAGCTCCGCAGGACATCAGACGGGATCAAGGGCCCGAAGCTCGGCGAGGTCACGGCGGCGCAGCGCCGGCTCGGGTATGGGCGGCTCGCGCGTTGTCGCGATTGCCCTGTCGGGAAGATTCACGCTGATGAGCTCGGGACCGTCGCGCGGACCGGGCATGAGCGACAGAACAAGCGAGTGGAGGCGACGATGCCGAAGATAAGCGAAGAGATGCCAGGGTGGGCTGCCGGATGGCGAGCAGAGGGACTGACCATCGAGCGCGCCCGGCCGGGCGATCCAGTGGTCGTCGGATGGGGCGGGAAGAAGCTCAAGGCGGCCGCGTGGGGTCACGAATTGGGGATATCTACTGAGGGCTTTATCGCGCGCGTACGGGATTGCCGTGCCGGAAAGATCACAGTCGCTGAGGTCTTCGGTGCGCGCCGTAACGGCGGACGTCCGAAGAAGGAGCCACTGCTAACGCAGCCTGCGAAGGAGCCGCGACAGACATCGCATGATGCGCCGCCTCCGGTCAGGAAACGGGATCCATTCGTCGAGAAGGCCGAGGCGATGCTGGGACCTCTCACGCCGGAATTCACAGACGCGATGCGCGAAATTCGCGACCGCGCGCAGGGTCCGATATCACCGGCTCCTAGTGTGACTCCGAGCCATTCAAAGGGAAGCAAGTGGCTCTCGTCGGACTACTCAGGCAGTCGCGGCGTTGGCGATAGATTCTACGTGCAGGGGATCCTCGTAAGCGTGGTCGAGATCGCAGAGGGCGGCCGGCTTCGCGTCGCCCCTGTAGACCCCGACGGCTGGGAGGTGTCATCACCGCCGGCCGTCTCTGACCTTCTCGTCGCGACGCCGGGCGACCTTCTCCGCGCGCTCGGCTATGACGTGACCGAGATGGTCGTGCCTGCTGGGCGGGTGCTTTTCGTCCGCGCGGATAATCGCGCGAGAGATGACGACCAACGCAGGTGACCGGGCGCGATGACTCCTCGAGCTTCGGACCGAGCAGCGCGCAGAGCGCGAAGCGGTTCAGACGATCCGGAACGACATCGAGGAGCTAGCGCTTCGGATGACCGGACGCGTCGAGGAGCTAACGGCGATGGGCCACTCGCGCGAAGCCGCGAAGGTCTCGGCAGTCATCGGGATTTTGATCGGCGCGTCCGCGGTGATGGGCCGCCTCAACGAGGAGATCCGAAAGCATGGATGACGAGAAGCAGAACCCGAGAGTCACGGAGAGACTTCGCGATGTGCTCGCGAAGCGAAACGGGTCTGACCGAGAGGCGCTCGCGCGTCGCTCCGCGGTACTGACCGAGACGGTCGTTGCGCAGGCCCGAGTGATCGAGGTGCTGACGATCGAGGAGGCTAAGACGTCCGCCTACGCGTCGGACCTGATGGATATCGCGGCCAAGCTCGCAGAGACGAACGACCGCATGACCGCGCACGTCGGCTCGCTAGTTCTCGAAGTCGATAAAGAGCGGCGTACGAACAGCGACCTGCGCGAGCTGTACACCCGTGCGACATCTGAGCTCAGGAATGCGGCACCGTTAGCTGCGAGGCATACGAAGCGGATCGTGTTTCTCCAGCGAACGATCGCCGCGCTTCTCGGCGAGCGTTGTGGCTCGGGCTACGACGACGTGGCGCGGAAGGTTCTAGGCTCTGCGCTGGACCGAGCGAGTGACCACGGCGATACGTGCGGCGGCTACAACGAACTCGTTACCGGGCTGCTCGCCGAGATTCCGGAATGAGCGCGGCTGACGATCCCTGGGTGCGCGAATATGCCGACCGTGTACGTCGCCGGCTCCAGGCTCGGCTAGAGATCGGGTTTCAGGACAACAACCGAGCGGACGAGCGAGTGTGCGCTGAGGTCGCGGCGCTCATCCGCGAGGAGTTCATCTCCTTCGCTCGCGCGACGTCGGTACCGGACGCGAGTGACCTGTCGGTGCGCGTGCGTTTCGATGGCGAGCGCTTTGTCGTCGAGTGCTCCACCACGGATCCCGACGTCCGTACAGCGCTCGTCGCTGGCGGCTTCATGCCCGAGGAGCAGTCGCCCGCGGATGGCGAGGCGCCAGCAGACACGTTCGCGCGAGCGCTTGCCGACGTCGCGAGCTCAGACCCGGAAGCCGACGCGATCATGCGGGCATTCGCAGAGCTAGGGCGCGAGGAGCGGGCGCTCTTCCTCGCGCAGGCTCATGCCGCGATGACACGCATGCGCGGAGCGTCGCGCGAGACCTGGATACCGTGCGTCGCGCTCGTGGCGCTCTTCAGCAAGTGGGTCGACGTCCTACGCGACGCCGAGCAGCAGATGGTCGTGCCAGACGCGTCCGAGAAAGCGAGCGACGGTGATGAGCGAATCAGTGGGTGATGTGGTCTCGATGAATCCGCCCGGACGTCCCGAGACGATGGTCTATCTCGACCCGCGCGTGCTCGTACCGTCGCCCCTGCAGCCGCGGAAGCTACGGAACGAGAAGGCCGACGCGGAGCTGCGCGAGAGCGTGCGCGAAAAGGGCGTGCTCCAGTCGCTGCTCGTTCGGAACGTCGGGATCGACGACGTCATCAGGCTCGAGATCGTATTCGGACACCGGCGGTGCGAGGCGGCGCTCGCGACTGACCAGCTCATGGTGCCGTGCATCGTCCGGGAGATGTCCGACGACGATGCGCGCGAGGCACAGCTCATCGAGAACGCGCAGCGCGAGAACGTCCATCCGCTCGAGGAGGCCGACTCGTTCGCAGAGCTGCTCGAGCGCCGAACGCTCGCAGAGGTCGCGAAGCGGGTCGGCAAGCCGGCGAGCCACGTCGCTCAGCGCGTAGTGCTCCGCGCGCTCTCGGACGAGGCGCGTGCCCACTTCCTGGCGGGACGACTCGATCTCCGCCAATCGCTCGCCATCGCTCGCGCTCCAGCGCATGCCCAGGCTCAGCTGACCGACCTCGCGACCCGGCACGGCTACACGGGAGCGCAGCTGACGCGCCAGGCGCAGGACCATGTTCTAGAGCTGTCCTCAGCGCCCTTCTCTCGGAAGAGCAAGAGCTTGGTGGTCGCCGCCGGCGCATGCGACGCGTGTCCGAAGCAGACGGGTAATCAGTCGGCGCTCTTCGAGGACGACGGGATCGGCGAGAAGCTCCGAGCGAGCGCGTGTCTCGATCGGGCCTGCTTCGTCTCGAAGGTCGACGCGCACTTCGAGCAGGCCGCGAAGAAGAGCGCGAGTGGCGAGTACCTCTCGGGCGAAGCAGCAGCGCTCGCGCTCACAGCTGGTAACGGGTACCTACATCTCGACTCAGTCGCAGAGTGGCGCGAGCAGAAACCGATCAACGTTCGGCAGATGCTCGATGAGGCCGGACTCGGCGCGGTCGGCGTCGTCTACGCGCACGAGGTTGGGTCGCATGCGATCTATGAGCTCGTGCGCGAGACGGCGCTCACGGAGGCGCTCAAGGGCTCACGCGCATCGAAGAAGACGACGCGCGTGCGCGACCTTCTCTCGGAAGAGTCTGCGCTTCGTGAAGGCGGACCGCTTCCGCCGATGTCGTCAGAGCAGGTACAAGACTCGCTCGAGAAGGCGCGCGAAGCGGAGAAGCGCGCAGCCGAGAAGGGACGGCAGCGAACAGAGGCGCGCTCGCGCGTCGTCGCGTCGGTCGTCGAGCATGTCGCGGCGCAGAAGTCTGCGCTCATACAGGACGCGCGCTGGTGGCGCTGGCTGCTTCGCGCGCTTCTCCAGTCGATGTGGGTCGAGACGATCCGACAGGTCGCGACTCGGCGCGGATGGTGGAAGGCTGCGGAGGAGGCCGCGAAGACGAGCAAGAAGAGCGACGACCGCTGGCGCGACCCGCAGGGGATCGTCTGGCGTGCTGCTGCGGACCTCGGGCATACGGAGCTTCGCGCGCTCGTGACCGAGATCATGCTCAGTGTCCCGACCTTCGATCCGTTCAAGCCGAGACCCGCGAAGCTCGATACGGATCCGCGCGCCGAGGATCCGGTACGCGACCTCGCCGACTCGCTCGGCTTCGATCTCGACGCGACGCTCAAGGAGGTCGAGGCCGAAGCGCGCGAGCGAAAGAAGCAGAAGGCCAGCAAGAAGAAGGGCGGCGCGAAGTGAGCGCGCGTGTCGATGTCGTCACGTCGTCCTTCGCGTCGGGCTTCGTCCAGCTCGCAGAGGAGCACGACGTATCGAATCCGCGCGTCGTCGCTCTTCGTGCGCACGCGATGCGTACCTTCATGGACCTTCGCGAGCTGCTGCGCGACGTTCACGCACCGCGACGTGAAGAACATGCGCCTCCGGTTGTCCCTTCGGGGATGGCCGGAGGTTTTCGCGTTCCGTCAGGCTGGCGCGGCCGGAGCCGCGAGGCGCGCTGCCTCCGTGAGATCCGCGCGACCCGCCGCTCGCAGAAGCGTCTCTCGTGCCCACTCCGCCAGGGTCCAGCCTGTGGGCACCGCAGCATCCAGCGCCGCCCTCTGCGCCGCCGAGACGCGCACGCCGACAGTGGTGGTCTCCGGCTTCGTGCGCCCGCGTGTGCTGCCCTTGGGGCGGCCGGGGCCCCGTTTCTTGGGGGCGGTCACGACTGCGCCTCCATCGCGCGCAGGTCGGGGCCGCTCGCGCCTTTGCGCCGGTTGTAGTCGAGCCCGATGGCACGAGCCGCTGCGCGCGCCTGATCCTCCGAGTCGTACCCCCGTCCGGTCAAGGCGTCCGACTCCGTGCGCCACGGCTCGACGTCGGGCCAGTTTGCCGCCGTCCAGTCACGCAGGTACCAGCGGCCGCTCACGACGCGGCCTCGACATACTCGCCGCGCACGCCGTTCACCGCGATCACGTGTACCCGGATCGTCGGCTTGCCGTGCTTGTCGTCGCGCATCTTCGTCTCGACGTACCTGGCGGCCGCCCAATCGATCGGCGCCTTGGGGTCGTCGCTCGTGACGCCTGCGGTGTACTCGTGCGCGCCGCGGCCCGACCGCTCGGAGTCGAGCACCACGAGACCGGCGGGCACGCGGACCACCGTTTTGCGCGGAATGCGCGCGTCCACGTCGTCGGGCGACCACGTGTCGATTCCCTCGACCGCGGCACTCGGAAACGTCTGTGCGTGGCAGACGTTGCCCGAGCCGACGACGCCGAGCCAGCGATAGGTGATTTTCTTGTCGCCGGTGTATCGCGCCTTGATCAGAGCCATCCGTCTACCCTCCGCGTCGCCGGTCCATCCCTGCGACACAGAGAACAATAACCAGCGTTGCGCGCATGCGCAACAAAATAATTACGCGCGCCCGAACATGGTCACGACACCCGCGAAAACGTAGCCTGGCCGCGCAGGGGTGCTGCTATCTCCGCCCCCGTTTCCCCATCCCTCGCCACCGTGCTCCCGTCGCACCGGATCTCGATGTCGATCTCACCCCATTCGATGACCGCGACAGCATCGGGCGATAGGTCGTGGCGCACCGACATGCCACGGGACGGCCGGCGCCGAGCATCGAGGAGGTGGCGGCCATCGCGCACGCGCAGGTCGCGCTGCTCATCCGAGACGCGGTCGTCATCACCGGCGCTATGCGCAACCCGAGCGGCCCGATCGTCGCTAACTTCGTGCTGACGGCGAGCAGCGATGGTGCTAGCTACGTTCAGGAAAGCGCTAGCCGTATCTGCACGATGCTCGATGACCTAACCTCCGCGCTTCCGATGGGCGCGGGGCTATTGGCTGAGACGGTGCGCGAGTCGCCAGACGACGCGCGCGCGCTCGCGCAGATGATGCGCCGACTAGCGGAGGGCCACGCGTCGCCGCGCTATCCGAACCGCCCGCGGATTCTGATGGCGCTCGCTCGCCTGCTCGAGGACCGCCTAGCAGTAGAGCTCATGCACGCGAGCGAGACGAAGACCCAATGACCCGACCTCTCCTTGACGCGTTGCTGCGCGCGATAGAGCGCGACGTCGCCGGCGCGAAGGAGGTCGCGATGACCCTTCGGCTTCTCGCAGACGGGCGGTTACCGACGACGACGATCGCAGGCCGGCACGAGATCCTGACCACGACGGCCGACCTGCTCGAGGGCGCAGCCGACTTCGTATGGGCCGTCGCGCTCTTTCGGATCCGTGAACAGAGTGCGAAAGCGGCATTGCTCTATCGGCGCTCGCGCGCGTAGCCTCGCCGACATGAGGGAAACGGTGGCCGTCCATTTCGGATACGGGGCACATGACGGGAACGCGCGACGCTCACGTCCGGACGTAGAGGTCGCAGCAGCCGCCGGCGGGAGAGTCGCAGCGCGGCTCGCGGCTGCTCCACGCTGCGAGGTTCATCCGTTCATGGGTCCGCTGCCCGCGAGCGGTTGCGCGCTCTGCGCGAGCGCTACGCCGGAGCCGCGACCCGCGCCGTTCATCCTCAGGTCGCGGCGCCCGCGGCCGAGCGCGAGCGGCGAGTAAAGTCAACTTTCCTAGTCGCCCGGCGCTAGCTCGTCGCAGCCGTCTTCCCACGGTACGCGGCGCGGAAGCTCAGCATCGCTCCAGGACGCGGAGCCACGGCGCACGACGCGGCCTCTGCGAACGACGTCGGGCGTTGCCCATAAGCCGTTGGAGCCGGCGAACACGATCCCCGGGAAGCGCTCTGCGCTGCCCGTACAGCGCCGGCTCCCGCTGACGATGGGGCACATGGTCGTGTGCGCGGCGCGCTCAGTCCCAGAAGGTGGTGCGACGTCGCCGCGTGCCCATCGCCGCATCCAGTCCCGGAAGCGAGGCGCTCGTCGTTCGAACGTAGTCCACTGAACGCGCCGCATGCCGTCCCGAGCCGCTATGGCCCTCTCCGAGCAGCGCGCGAGATGAGCGAACGGAGAGCCCGGTGCGCAGCGCGGGCCGCCTCTAGCCCATGCTGAGCTCGTCTGCGTGCTGTAGTCCTCGCACGAGCGGCCGACGCTCGCGTAGGTCCGTGAGCCGTTCCGCACCTGGAGCAGCCGGCGCACGAGACAGACCTGGAGCCGGGCTGCGACGGCTTCCTCCGCACCAGGACGCGGATGCGCAGAGCCGAGCGAGAGAACCGACGACGTCTGAGAACCGAGCGCGACACGCGCGAGACGTAGCAGCTCACCATCATCGAGCGGCTCGACGCAGGTACCCGAGGAGCAGAGATAGAGCAGGAGTCCGGCGATCGCGTTCATCGCGCCGTCGTAGCACGCGGGCGGGATAATCGCGGGCATGACGACCATTACCGACGAAGAGGCAGACGCATCGTTTCTGTCCCATCTCGAACCGATTGGCGATCCGCATACGCGGATGCGATTGCTCAACGACCTTCGCTATTGGGTGAAGCTCAAGAAGCGGATTGAGAGACAGCTCGAGACCGATACGGATGAGACAGCGCGCGCGATCTACATCGGACGGGTCGGGGCGCTCACCGAATGGGCGAACATCGCGATCCTCAATCTCGTAGAGACGGGCGATGAGCTGCTCATTACGCGCGAGATTGCCGAGAGCGAATTCGCCGCGCTCCTTGCAATCGAGGCCGCGCGCTTGGAAGAGGAAGCCGCAGACGAGGCGCGTTGTGCAGCCGCTCGAAAGGGTAGCGGTGCATGAGTGACTACGGTTCATCAGCAGGTCTTTCCGCACGAGCGAGTGACCGATCTCCAGGTCGCGCGCCTGCTCGCTCGCGGCCTATCGGAAGAGCGAATCACAGGAGGTCGCGCGGACGTGTTCCCGTCGAGCAATCTCATTCTCTACCCGGTGCCGCTTTTCACGTGGCGTGTGCTCTCAGACTACGTCTCACGGTCGGCCGATGGCTGGCAGGCGAGCGTCGTGCTGCTCAATGACGCAAGCGTGCGAGCGGGCGGCATGGATGAGGTCGTGATCCGCGTCGAGATATCTCGCGAAGGGCTCGCGGCCGAATGGACGAAGCTGACGGGTGGCGGTGTGCTCGAGGTCGTCGCGGGTGAGATGTGCGACGCGAGCCCGGCGGTAGAGTGCATCATCGATACTGCGTTGCGCGTCCTAGTCAGCGAGGCCGTATCCGCATTCATCCGGCTTCGCGTTTTCGGCGGCGAGGGTGCGCGATGAGGTCGCTCGGATAATCCTTCGCATGGAACACGACGCGAAGAGCACCAAGATCCCTACGATGCTTACGTCCGAGAGCGATGGTGAGAACGTCGTAATGACCATCGAGACGCAGTCTGTCCCGCATCAGCTCGTCTGGCGCGGCTCGGTGGACCCGGAGACGGCGCTTCGGATCGGGCACAGCATTCTGGCTACGGCCTACGGCATCATCGCAGCGCGTCGATGAGCACGACGCGTCTAACTCCTGCTGGAGACATCGTCGCGCCGCTCTCCCAGCAGCGAGCGCAGGAAGGTAACCGGCGGCCGGAGCGGCGCTGCGCATGCTCGGTCGGTCATGCTGCCTGGGTCGTCATCGCGACCGAGCGCGGACTATCTGCGCCAACGCGTAAGGTGCGCGCCTGGTGCCTCGCGTGCTGCGCCGTCTGGACCGACGCCGAGGGTGAGCTCGCCAAGGTGCTCGGGCCCGAGCGGGCGCGCGGCGAAGGTACCGACGCGCTCGAGCGAATGGAGCGTTTCGGATGACCCTACTAGTCGTGCCCATGTACATCGAGGAGTCAGCCGCGAACGCGCGAGCTTTCGCAGCGGGAGGCGCCTCTCGCGAGCACGAGATATCGATGTTCGCCGTCTACCGAAACCCGTCGGACTTCCCAGGGCACATCGTCGTGCGGCAGTGGTGGGTCGCGCGAGACGGCGGAAGGCTCTTCACGACGAGATGGCCGCACGCGGTGACGTGGACGCTAGAGCAGGCCCATCTGTCGATCTCCCGCGGGCGGACGCCGTTCAATCCCGACGACGCTGACGACCCGACTCTCATCGAGGTGTGGCTGTGAACCCGATCACGGACGACGAGATCGCTGCGTTGAAGGGAGCGGCGCGATGAGCTGCGTAAGCTGCGGACGTCGCCCGGGCGGGAATGACACCGAGATCGCCTCCCTCCGCGCCCGCCTCGCCGAAGTCGAAGCGAAGCTGCGGATGCAGGCTGCGTTGGAAGGTGTCTTGGATCTGATGTGGCCCGAATGGCGTACAGACACACTTGGCCGTGATTGGTGGGATCAGGCTGCGTTCAAGCTGCTCGTAGAGACCCACGGCGTGAAGGCGGCAAAGGCTCGACTCGCGGAGGTCGAGGCGGGGAACACGCGGCTCGTGCACACGGTGCGGTGTGCTGCCAATCGCGCGCGTGGCATCGCGCAATCACCGGAAGATGACGAGGCTGCGCTAGCTGTGTTGGGCGACCAGCGCAGCAATGTTCGCGGATGTTGGAAGGCAGTTTGCCGCCGTCCAGGCCGAGCGGGACGCACTTCGACACAAGCCATTTCCCGAGGCGTACGACCACGTAGCGGCTGAAGAGGAACGGCAGGAAGCGGTCGCCGCCCTCGCCACCGAGCGCGCCGCCCGCGAGAAGGCGGAGGCGCTCGTTCAGCAGCACATCGACGGTCACCCATCGGCGCTGTTTGCTGCGGCGAGAGAGCGCGCCCGTCGCTCCGAACAGACGCTATGCGACATCGCCATCGCGTTGGGCTCGGCACCGGGGCTACGTGACGAGATGGTGGAGCGGGTGACGAGCCTCCTCGCCGACCTCGCGCGGTTGCGCGCGATCGAAACGGCGGCGCGCGACGTTGCTGCGGAGCCAGGGCTGCTCGCAGACGCGCGACCCACGGCGGGGCCGGCGCTGGACGCGCTCCGCGCCGCGCTCGCGAAGCAGCTAGGCTAGTGACGTCGATGAGCGTTCGGAAACGACTTCTGCGGACGGCATTCCGTGACGCTGTCTTCGCGCGCGCTAAGGGCCAGTGCCAGGCGCGACCGGCAGATACCCGATGCGACGCAGTAGCGATGGACGCCCACCACATCGAATCGAGAGACACGGCTCCGGACGGCGGCTACGTCGAGAGCAACGGAATCGCGCTCTGCTCGGTATGCCACGAGCGAGCAGAGCGCGACCAGCACGACCCGCGCGGCGACTATCGGCCCGGAGAGCTTCGGCGGTGGATCCGATGAGCAAGGTAGACTCCGATGCGCTCGACATCGATTGCCCGCAGTGCGGCCAGCTGGCCGGCCGCTTCTGTCTCGACTACACCCGCGCCGGCAACATACCGGTATGGCTCCACGTCCGGGACATCCCACCAGACACGCTCTACGCGGTCTCGCGATTCGCCCATCGGGAGCGGAAGCGAGCATATGCCGTAGTGAAGCAGGCACACCTTGACGCCGTACTAGACGAGGTCGTCAACCGGGCTTTCGGCATCCGGGAAAGTTGACTTTACTCGCCCGCGGCAAACAGCTTTCCCGCAGGATTCACCAAGCGCACCAAGCGCAGCGGCTTGCGGCCTCATTATGCGCTCGGCTATGTTGCTCCCTCGACCATGAGCGCTGAGCCCATCCCGCAGGCCGAGAACGAGACCGCGAAGAAGCGACCTAACCCGCCGCTCCGCTACAAGATCAGCCGCCACCAGTACAACGCGCTCATCGCAGGGTTCCGCATCCACGGGCCGCACTTCGCGAAGGTCGCTGCTACGGCCGGCTGCCACTGGACGACTGCGAAGCGCGCGTGGGAGCAGGGCTACCCGCACATGCGGCTCGAGCCCATCAAGCCGATCATCGAGCTGGAGGAGCTGGACGGTCGCGCGAAGCTCCGCGACCTCGAGCAGCAGAAGGTCGAGGCGGAGGTCGAGAAGCGCCGGCATCAGGCCGAGAAGGCGCGTGAAGACTTCGTCTCATCCCGCGTGCAGGAAGCGCTCATGGTGCGCTCCATCCGCACGGAGGTCATCGGCGCGGCGGCAGCGCTTGCGCCGGCGCTCCATGCTGCGAAGGCCGTTGGCGAGGCGATGCTCCGGAAGACGACCGGGCCTGAGCTCAAGCGGCTCTCGCTCAAGGACGGTGCGCTCGTGCTCCAGCGAATGGCGTCGTCGGTACGCACGCTCTCGCAGGCACAGCTCGGCGTGCAGGTCGCAGAGCGCGCGCTACTCGGTGGCGGTACGGTCTCCGAGGCTGAGCTCGAGGCGGCGTCGCAGGCTGACGCGTCGGCAGAGATGACCGACCTCGACGCGACTGCGAAGGAGCTAGCTGAGCAGGCAGCCATCATGCAACGGCACGCAGACCGGAAGCTCCAGGCTCTACGCGCGGACGGCTCCACAGGCGCTGAGCGTCCGCTACCGAACCGCTCGCGCCGCCCGCGCTCGAAGTAGCCGGCGATGGGTGCTGCAGCGCGGAAGCGCGACCTTGCGCGCATCGAGGAGCGCGTACGGGAGGAGCAGCGCGCGGAGCGGCAGGGCCGCGTCGCGGAGATCATCGATCTCGATTACGTCCGGGAGCTACGGCGTAAGAGTCTGGCGCTCTCGCGAAAGGTCATCGTCGAGGCGCAGCGCGACTTCCGCGTTTACTGCGAGCTTGTCGGGCGGGACGAAGAGACCCACGACCGGATCGTTCTCGACCGCTCGCAGCTCGAGTGGATCGACGCGGTCGAGCGAAACGACGAGGTCATCTTCTGGTCTCACCCGGAGTCGGGGAAGTCGTCGATCTGGGGCGTGCTCTATCCGACCTGGCGGCTTGGCCGCAACCCGGAGGAGCGCATCGCGTTGCTCTCCCGGACGCGTGAGAATTCGACGAAGAATCTCTCGGCGATCAAGCTCTACATCGAGCAGAGCGCGGACCTTCACGCGGTCTTCCCTGACCTCATCCAGGGACCGCTCTGGACCGCGACCAAGATCATCGTGCGTCGCTATCGCTTCGCTCGCGACCCGAGCGTCGAAGCAGTCGGGCTCAACGGCGCAATCACCGGCGCGCGAAAGAGCCTGCTGCTCCCTGACGACATCACGGACTACGAGAACACGCGCAACGCGACGCAGCGCCAGGTCGGCTACGAGCGCTTCAAGCGGCGGTTCCTGACGCGTCGTCTACAGGCCGCGAAGACCATCATCACGGTCAACGCGTGGCATCCGGACGACATCCCGAACCGGCTCGCGAAAGAGGGCTGGGCCGCGAAGCGGTACCCAGTCCGCGGTCCGGACGGCAAGAGCCGCTCGGCGCGCTGGAGCGATGCGCGCATCGAGCGCGAGCGTCGGATCCTCGGCGACTCAGAGAACGAGCGCATCATGCAGTGCAACGACCGGGACGACACCTCCCAGCGCTTCACGGAGGATCTCATCCGGCAAGCGCTCATCCGTGGCCATGGGATGCCGATGCTCAGCGAGCGCTCGGAGCTTCCGCCCGAGTGGTCGACGTTCGGCGGGATGGACCTCGCGGCGTCCGAGAACGCGACGAACATGCGCACGGCGGATACCGCGTGCGTGATGCTCGGCGTCTCTCCGCAGGGCGGCAGGCTCATCGTCGACGTCAACGGCGGGAAGTGGGGCGCCCCGCGAATCGTCCGGCACGCGTTCGACGTGGAGCAGCGCTTCGAAGCGTTCCTGATGGTCGAGAATAACGGCGTGCAGAAGTACATCCTTCAATTCGCAGAGGAGAAGGACGCGAGCGCGATGATCGTCGCGTTCCGAACGGGCAACAATAAGGCGGACCCGCAGATCGGTGTCGAGTCGCTCATCATCGAGATAGAGCGCGGTCTCTGGGCGATCCCGAGCATGGGCAACCCGAGCGACCCGACGCCGCATCCGGCCGTCCAGCAGCTCGTCGATCAGATGCGCGACTACCGGCCGGGCGAGCACGTTGGCGACTACCTCATGGCGATGTGGATCGCGAAGGAGTGCGCACGCCGGTTTCGTGGAGAGAGCTGGCGAGCTCGCCGTACGCAATCGGGCATCGTTGCGCTCGGCGAGCGAGAGCCCATCGCGGCTGAGTAAAGTTAGGGGGATAATCCGCGTTATGCATATCGACATCCCGCCGCTCGTCGCCTCGGGGGAGCTTCAGGTGGTCGCGTCGGTCTCCGGCGGCAAGGACTCGACCGCGCTCATGCTGGCGTTGCGCGAGGCTGGGTTGCCCTTCCGCGCCGTCTTCGCGGACACGCAATGGGAGGCGCCCGAGACGTACGCGTACCTCGACACGTTGCGCGCGAAGCTAGGGATTGCGATCGACGTCGTGGGCGTCGAGGGCGGGATGGTCGCCCGCATCCGAAACCGCGCCAGCTTCCCGGCGCGCATGCAGCGGTGGTGCACCCGCGAGCTGAAGATCGAGCCGCTCCGTGCCTACCACGACCGACTGATCGAGGAGACCGGGGTCGAGACCGTGTCGGCGATGGGCGTGCGCGCCGAAGAGAGCACGGAGCGCGCGAAGATGAGCGTCTTCGAGGACGAGTGCGAAGGCGCGCGGTCGTGGGGCGGATACCTCTGGCGTTCGCTGCTCGCGTGGACCATCGCGGACGTCATCGCGATCCATCGGCGGCACGACGTGCCGATGAACCCGCTCTATCACCTTGGCTTCGACCGCGTGGGGTGCTTCCCGTGCATCTACGCGCGCAAGAACGAGATCGCGTTGCTGGCGTCGCACGCGCCGGATCGCATCGACGTGATCGAGACGTTGGAGCGCGACGTCGAGTCCATCCGATCGACGCGCAACGCCGAGTCGATCGGGCGCTACGCGTACACACGCGGCGGGTTCTTTCAGACATCAGGGCGTGGCGCGAGTGTCGAAGAGAAGTCCGGTGACGACCGCTTCACGAGCATCCGCGACATCGTCGCGTGGTCCCGCACGTCGCACGGTGGCCGGCAACTGCCCCTGCTCGCCGAGCCGCCGACCGGCGGGTGCATGCGCTGGGGACTGTGCGAGCCGCCGCCGAAGCCCGTCGCGGCCGAGTGAGGCGACGCACGAAGCCGTAAGGGTTCCTGGCCGCGACCGCACATAGAAGCGCCCGGCTACAACGCGCTACGCTCGGGCCATGGCCAAGCGCGCGAGAGAGACGGTCGAGGAGTCCGAGGCGGTCTCCGTTGCGAAGGGTACCGACGTTGTCGTCATTGAGCGCACGGTGCCGGAGAGCGGTGCGCTACGTGACTCGAACGACGCGATCGCGAGCACCATCGGGCGCGGCGTCAAGGCTGCGCGCTTCGACCCAGCGACGCTCAAGGTCATCGTGGAGAACAGCGCGCACCTCGCGCCGAACATCGACGCGTACCAGACGAACATCTGTGGCTTCGGTCACGTGCTCGAGCCGCTCGTGAATTGGGACGACCCCGCGAGCTTCGAGCGCGTGCGCGAAAGCATGTGGATCGAGCGCTTTAACGCGACGCCGGGCGACGAGAGCGACCCGAGCACGGGCGCGGTCTCCGCTCCGATCCTTCCGACCGACGTCGAGGTCCAGCAGCGTATCGAGCAGGCGAAGCTCGAGAGCCGACTAGAGCGCGTGCGCCTGGATGCGTTCTTTGCGAGCTGCGTCGCAAAGGTCTCGTTCCTCTACCTGCGACGGCAGCGCCGGCGCGACCTCGAGCGCTACGGCAACGCCTACTGGGAGGTGCTCCGCGACGCACGGGGTCGCATCGCGCGGTTCCAGCGCATCCCGCCGGCGACAGTGCGTTGCACGGCGCTCGACTCGCGTCCGGTCTGGGTCACGGAGCGAACGCCTGTCGGGCTCTTCGCCTGGCAGTCAGTCGAGCAACCGACGTTCTTTCGTCGCTACGCCCAGCTCGTCAGCGGTCGCGCCTCATGGTTCAAGGAGCTGGGCGACACGCGCATCGTCAGCCGCCAGACGGGCGAGGTCTACGCGTCGATGCGCGTCTGGGACCGCAAGAAGGAGCAGGGCGCGATCCCGAAGCTCGACGTACCAGCGACCGAGATCATCCACTTCGCGCTCGGCGATGCCGACGACGGCTACGGCGTGCCGCGCTGGATCGGTAACCTCGCGGGCGTGCTCGGAGCGAGCGAGGCATCCGAGCAGTCGCACGACTACCTGAAGAACAACTGCATCCCGGCCGGCATGATCGCGGTCGATGGCGGCGGCTTCGGAGACGGCGACATCGCGAAGCTCGAGGCGACGCTACGCGCGGGCTTCCGCGGAAAGAACAGCAAGCGGATCTTGCTGCTCCAGGCGCGCGTCGATCCGACCGACGCGCATGGTCGCGTCCCGACGGTCAAGTTCGTCAGCTTCCAGGACTCCAAGCAACAGGATGCGGGCTTTCTGGAGTACGACGAGCGCGAGGCGGACAAGACGGGCGGCATGTTCCGCAACCCGCGGCTGATGCGCGGCGACTCGCGCGACATGAACCGCGCGACCGCGAAGAGCGCACGCGACATGGCCGAGGAGCAGGTCTATCGGCCGGAGCGCGATGACGAGGACGCGTGGGTCAACGGGACGCTGATGCCGCGACTCGGCGCCCGCTATCACCGCTTCAAGAGCCTTGGGCTGCAGAATAGCGACCCGGAGGTCGTCGTGATGAACGTCGAGCGCTCGAGCCGGGCTGGCGCCATCACGCCGAACGAGGCGCGGAAGGTTCTCGCGCCCGTGCTCGGCATCGAGCTACCGCCTGTTACGGCGCCCTGGGGCGATGTCCCGCTCGCAGTATCGGTCGGACCGCGCGGCGGCTTCCGCGGGCCCAACGGGGCGCCGCAACAGGCATCCCTAGAGGGTGACGCGGACGGCGAGCCGCAGTCATTCGTCTTCGACTCGCAGCGTTTCGACGAGGCGAGCGCTCGCGCGTTCGTCGAGCAGCAGGGGCACACAGTGCTCTCGGTCGATGCGGCGCAGTGGATCCGGTGCGTCATCCGACCCGCGGACGACTTCGACCCGGAGACGTTCCGCGTCCTACCGCTCGGCGAGGGCACGGGCATCGCGATGGTCGTCGGGACCGTGCGCGCAGTCGGGCAGATCCCGGGCAGAGCTCAGCCGGTGCTTCCGGGTAGCGACGAAGGTCCGCCCGGCTCGCTCCCGCATTAGGCGGATAATCGCCGGTATGGGTCCCTATCGCTCAGCTCCGCTCGTCGCGCTTCCGCGTCGCCCGTTATGGTGGCAGCGGTTCGTAGGCCGGCTTGGCTGTGCGCTCTTGGGGTCTCATTCCTGGGGCCCGTCGTGCGACCGCACGCCCTGTACGCTCGGCTGCGTCGTCTGCGAGTGGTGCGGGCTACCGATGCTCTACGGTCGCGCGGCAGACCTTCATGCTCGCGGCCTGCTCGTGCCCGAGTACCTGCGGTGCGGTCGGCCATTCGTCCCGCGTGGTGGTCCACCCGGTCATCGCCCACCGCCGACGCCACACCCAGGCCCCGGGACCGTTCGCCGCTCCTAGTAAAGTTGACTTTCCTCGGAGCGGATAATCGCGCGCATGTTGCCTCATCGCGCGTGCGGCTACTGCGGCGCTCGTCTCTCGTTCGACGCGGTCGTGCGCGACAAGGCGCCGGGGCCCCGGGGCACAACAGTCGAGACCGAGTCGTGCCCCGAGTGCGCGAAGAAGCGACGCAACCCGAAGTCATACGGGACCGCGGGCGTCATTCGCGGGCTGACCTATCGCGGCTTCCGTGCGTGGCTAAAGAGCGAGAAGGGTCAGCGCTTCATTCAGTGGAAGCGGCTCGGCCCCGAGCGTTACTTCCCGAGCCCGCGTTCGTTCTTCCTCGCCCGCGTCATCGCGATCGAGACGCACATGCAGCGCGCGCTAGGTGCCATCTCCGCAGAGACCGCTCGTGACGACATGCGGCGGCGATATCTCCTTGGCGCGTATTACTTCGGGACACGCTTGAAGCAGCAGCGCGCGCCGTCGTGGCGGGGATAATCGCGCGTATGAGCGTAAGCAGTCGTGGCCTTTGTATTCCCGATCTCGCGTCGTTCGAGCTACTCCGCAACGTGAAGGTCTGGGTGCCGCGTGACTCGATGACCGGCGAGCTGATCGACATCGAGCGTCATCCCGCATGGGATACGCAGGGCCCGATCGAGCAGTGGGCGTTAGCGCTCTCGGATATGCGTGAGCCGAAGTGGGAGCACTCCACGAAGCTCTTCGCGATCGCGAAGACATCGCGGCAGCTCGTCGAGCTTCTCCAGCGCGAAGCCGTCGCTCCCTATTCGCACGTTGGCGAGCTCATCCGCGGAGAAGGCCCTTTTATGTACCTCGACCCTAGGACGTGGAACAAGGCGTTCAGGCAGGGTGGGCCGCTCGAATGGGCTAATCCGGTCGCGGCCGACGATGAGGATGAGATCCGCCCGTCGCTAACGCTCGAGCAGTTGCTACGTCGCGAGGAGCGCAACGTGCGCGAACGCTACGCGCGAATGATGAGAGACGCGCTCGACCTGACTGGCGGATAATCGCGCGCAGGTCGCTGGCCGCTTCACCATGAGATCGAGGACTAGCGACCTCGCATACCCAGTCGCCCCCGCACGTCCCGTTCTTGCCCTGCTCCTAGTTGTGGCTCTCGGATAGAAGAGCCCGCGCGTTCCCGGGAATGCGCCAGCGAGCAGGATGCAGCCGCCGGTCGGGGGCGGCGCCTATTTGACGCACGTCGCTCCTCGCGCGATGCTCCGCGACATGGCCAAGCGGCAGCTTCATGCGCCGAACGGAGTCGTGACTGTCCGCGAAGCAGTCGCGGCAGCAGACGCAGCGACCTGGACGCCCGAGGACGTAGCGGACACCGTCCCGGGCGTCACGCGCGACCTCGTGATCCTCGACGGCGAGTATTGGGACGAGGTCGCGGTCACGCCGCGGTTCTCGACTCCTCACGCGACTGACGCGTGCTCCATCCAAGCACTCATTGCCGTGCCGCAGGCGGCTGCTCCTGGCAGGCAGTGGGTCGCGGTCGACGCGGCTACTGCCATCACGGCGGCAGCCCACGGCAAGGGCATCCGGCTCCGGAACGATGGGCATGACGTCGCGTTCCGCGTGACTGGCGTGACCATCGGGACGGCGCTCGGGACGATCGACATCATTGCGACCGGTGGGCGTCGTCGCTCGAGCGAGCCATGAGCAGAGAGCGAAAGATCGGAGTCGGTAGGATCGCGCACGTGCCGCTCTCTGCTGCGACGCCCGCGCGACTCGCGACGCACGTGCGCGGAGCGGGACGCCGCGAGGAGCTGCTCCGGCTGCTACGTCGCGACCAATTCGAGCGCTTCGCGGCCCGAGTGACGACGGCCGTAGACGAGAGCTTCGGCGAGGGGACGACGCGCACGGACGCGGAGATCAAGCGCAGGACGAACCTCGCGGTCGATGCGTTCCTGATGATGCGCACCGATTGCCATCTCTCGACCGAGTGCGCGTTCGACTCGCTCCCGCTCGCGCTGGTGAGCTCGCTCCTCGGCGTTCGCTTCGAGCCGCCGAAGCCCGGACGCGGCTGGGGCGTGCGGCCGACTCTGCTCAAGGCGTAGAGACCGCTCGCCGGGATAATCGTCCGGCATGAAGCGAACGACTCGCGCCCGGCTAAAGGATCTCCGCGTCAACCTGTTCGGCGTCGTCCGCGACGTCTATATCGCGGGTCTCTCGCCGCGAAGAGCGCGGAAGGAGATCGAGCGCATGATGCGCGACCCGACATTCTGGGCTCGCGTTCGGGATGGGAGCGCGACGTGAGGCCGCTCGTGATCAATCATCGCGGGGGGACAGAGGTCCAGTCGGTCGAGCTCCGCGGCGACCCGCGGGTCTGCCCCGAGCCAGAGACGTTCCGCGTCATGCTCCCATTCGGCGACGTGGACGTCACGCGCTGCACAGACGGGAGCTATTGGGTACACGTGCGCGTCGATTCGGAGCAGCAGGTACGCGAAGAGGCCGCAGAGCGTGCCGGCTCGATCCTCGGGGCACGGATCGATGCTCGCGGAAAGCATGCGGGCGAGTGCTCGCCAGGAGACCTCGGGCACCCCGACGCGTACCACGTGGCGATCCACGTCGGACCGAAGCCCTGATGCGCTCTCGTCGTCCGAAGCCCGAAGCGCCTGTGAGGCGCGTAGTACCGCCTGGCATCCCGGTCCCGACGGTTCCGAGTCTCGCTGCGATGGGCGTCGCGATCGTCAAGCGCTTAGCCGAGAGCGGAGACGACGAGGCGGCGAGCTGCGCGGAGCGAACGCTTTGGAGCTACACGCTCACTGCGATTGCGACGAACACGGTGCTACGTCCGCACGTCATCGCTGAGATCGTGCTGCGGACTCGCGCGATATCCTTCCGACGGTGAGCGGCCCTTATCGCGAGCCGTGGATACCGCAACCCGAGCAGGTGCCGCGACCACAGCACTATGCGCTCGAGCGCGTCATGTCCGCGCTCTTGAGCACTGGCTGTACGCTCGCCATCCTCGCGTGGAGCGGTACGGCCAAGAGCGACGCGCGAATGGCCTGCGCGATCCTCGCAGGCGGCGCTGTCGGTATAGGGCTTGGACTCGCGGTCCACTCACTCGGCGACCGCGTGTATCCGCGCTAGTAAAGTTGACTTTCCTCGCGTTGGATAATCGCGCGAAAGAGGATGGTCACCATGAATCACCGAATCGTTCTCGTCTCGCTTCTCGCTGTCGCTGCGTGCTCTTGCGCGCAAGAGCCGGTCCCGCGTAGCTCGTCGCTCGCGCCGCTGACGATCCGCACGACGGCCGCGTGCTCCGAACGCCGCGAAGAGGAGTCGATGCGCGTCGCGGGCGAAGCGAACGCACGCAACATGGTCGTCTACTCCGCGCTGCTCGGTGTCGTCGGCTTGGAGCCCGAGTCAGTCATCTCGGCGAGCGCACTGCTCTGCGACGTCGCCTACTTCGGGCCTGATGCGGGCGGTATCCGGCCGTGCCTCGGTAGCGAGGTCTGCCCACCTAGCGCGCAAGACGGGGCACTCCGTTGTGTCTCAGCGCCGGTCGTTGAGCTCGAGGGCTCGCGCGACGGTGGTACGCCCGGACGTGTGCGCGTCGCATGCGGCCGTTCGTTCATGAACGACGCGACCGGCTATGAGACCGGCTATCGCTATGAGACCGTGATCCTGACGCTCACGCGCGACGCGTCCGACCCGGTGGTGCCCGAGTGACTTACAAGGTCGAGTGTCGCGCGTGCATGGCGGTCTATACCGAGGTTCGAATGCGGTGTCCGACGATCTGTAAGCTGTGTGGGCGCACGTTCATCGTGGTCAAGAATGACTCTGGACGCATAATAGCTGATGGGGGAACGCCGAATGCTCGATAAGATCGCACGCGACCTCGGGGCTATCGAGTCGTGGCTGCGTCGCGACCGTCAGGTCCGCACGATCTCTGCGCATGTAGACCGGAACGCCGGGCAGGTCCGACGCGCGAGAGAGCGGCAGGCCCCAGAGCGTATCGCGTCGCTCTACGACCTCGGCGGCGAGGGCGCCTGATCGCGCACGCTGACGCGAGGTCGCGCGTGCGGTAGCTTGGGCGCCATGCCCACGTCGCTCCGCGAAGAAGACCTCTCGTCGCTTCTCTCCGACCTTCCGCCCGATGCGCGCCCCGTCATCATCGACGCGCTCTCGTCCCAGGGGATGGCTGCCGGCGAGATGCTCGAGACCGTTGCCAAGCTCCGCAAGGGGCGCATCTCGTCGGTCGTCGTAACGACGCTCGCGCTCGCGGATGCGCTTTCAGCGATCGGCGCGCGGATGCTCGCTCACCGAAAGATCGGACCCGCGGCCGACGAGGACGCGGCCGCCGTCGCGTTCGACGTCGCACCGGAGCCGGATGGCCTAGTCGCCGCAGGCATCGCGACGAAGGGCGCGCAGCTCACCGAGGGCGACGTACCCGAAGGCGCGCGAGTCCAGCGCGGGCGTCTGCTCACGGAGGCAGAGCTCATCACGCTCGGCCAGCGCGCGCTCGCAGAGCACGACATCGCGGCGCTGCTCGAGCTAGGCGAAGCGGTCGGCCGCGCACCAGGGACTCACCGCGAGGACCATCAGCACGCACGCGTCGAGACGACGAAGACTCGTCACCTCCGGCTGGTCAAGGAAGACGAGGCAGAGGAGCGGACCGTGCTCGGCGTCGTCCTCGAGCCGAACATCGTCGACTCGCACGGCGACACGTACTCGGTCGAAGAGATCCGACAGGCAGCGTTCGGCTTCGTCGAGTTCTTCCAGGAGTTCAAGCTTCAGCATGAGAGCCCGCTCGCAGACGGGAGCGTGCGCCTGCTCGAGAGCTACCTGCTTCCGGTCGCGTGCGAGATCGCTGGCGTTGCGCTCCCGGTCGGGACCTGGCTGATGCGCGTTCGCGTCGTCGACGACGCCCTCTGGAGCGCGATTCGGAAGGGGACGCTTACGGCGTTCTCGATGGGCGGCTCGGCGATCCGACGTCAGCTCTCGCCAGATGAGCTAGCGCAACGCGCCGACCGCGCGGATACAGAATCCCAGGCAGAAGCCGCGTAAAAGGCACGCGTCCGGGTCGAGTAAAGTCAACTTTCCTCGCGAGGCTACGTGCGCGCTTGACGTCGCCCGTGTTAGCTTGCGACCTTGCGCGTCGGAAATTCGACGAGCGAAGGGAGCGGCGGAAGCGATGCGAACGAGAACGCGACGCGAACGAGTCGAGAAGGAAGCGAGCCCCGTCTCGGTCGCGAAGAGCGACGGCCCGGGCGCGCTCGCGGACGCGGCGGCCGACGGGACGCCGGTCAAGGCGCTCGAAGACCTGCGCGTCGAAGAGGTCTCGGTCGTCACGGCCGGGGCGAACCTTCGGCCGTTTCTCATCGTGAAGTCGGCAGCGGGACTCGTCAGCGTGCAGAAGACGCTGATGGCCATTCCCGGCATCACCGAGTGCGCAGACAAGCTCGGCGCGCTCGGCGCGGTCATGACGCTCATCGCGAATGCGGAGCGACCGTCAGAGGTCCAAGCGATCCTCGACGCGCTGACGCCCGTCGTCGAGAAGGTCGGCAACCTCGCGGGCTCGAACGAGGCAAGCGCAAGCTCCGAGCTCGACGAGCTGCTCGGTCTCGACCACCTCGACGCGCGGATTGCCATGGCCGAGACGAAGCTCGAGGGCATGCGTCGGCGGCGCGCGAAGACTGCGGAGATCGACGAGGTCGAGACGCGGCTTCGTACGCTCCGGATGGCCAAGACCGAGATCGTGCGCAAGCTCGACCCGTCGATCGCACAGGCGACTCAGCTCGTACAGCAGGCGCTCCAGCTTCTCCAGCAGGCGGCCGGCGGTCAGCAGCCGGGACAGCAGGCGCCAGGGCAGACGCCCGAGCAGGCAGCAGCCGCAGCGGCAGCGCAGGCTCAGCTCGCAGCGACGCCGAAGAGCGCGGAGCCGACCGCGAAGGCCGAGCCGCCGAGCGCGGAGCAGACTGCTGCCGCGGAAGCAGCAGCAGCGACGACGCCCCCCGCGACTCCCGAAGAGGTCGCGAAGGCCGCAGGCGCGAAGAACCGCCCGGCCGCGCCGGCCTCTCGTCCCGAGGACGATGGCGACGCGGCACGGGTCCAGAAGACTCAGCGCCGGGGTGGCTCCAGCCTTTCCTGGGCGATGTAACCGGCGAGAAGCCCGAAACCTGAGACGACGAAAGGACGATTACGATGCCGAACAATCAGGCGCTTCTCGCAGAGGAAAAGCGCGAGATCATCCGCAAGGCCGACATGATGCTGTCCGACCTGACCTCGGGCGGCATCATGGTCGCAGAGCAGGCCGACAAGTTCTTCGAGGTAGCAATCGACGACGCGGTCGTGCTGCCCCTGATGGACAAGAAGATGATGTCGCGTCCGACGAAGCTGCTCGAGAAGGTCAACTATGCGTCGCGCTTCCTGCGCAAGGGCACGGAGGCGACGGCGCTCCCGGTCGCGAGCCGGAGCAAGCCGACGACGAGCAAGGTCGAGCTCTCGGTCCAGCTCCTGAAGGGCGAGACCCGGATCTCCTTCGAGACGCTCGAGGACAACATCGAGGCGGGTCGCTTCGAGCAGACCGTGCGCGATGCCATCACAACGCGCGTCGCGCTCGACCTCGAAGACCTCGCCTTCAACGGCGACACGACGTCGGCCGACCAGCTGCTGATGACGCTCGACGGCTTCATCAAGCAGGCAGTCACGAACACGGTCGCGGGCGGAACGGCGACGCTCTCTCGTTCGCTTCTCAAGTCGATCCTCAAGACGATGCCGTCGCCCTTCCGCAAGCGCCTGCGCGAGCTGAAGTTCATCACGGCCGACGAGGCGAAGATCGACTACCACGAGTCGCTCGGCGACCGCGCGACGCCGATGGGTGATGAGCACGTCGCGCAGGACGCGACCGCGCCCTACCTCGGGAGCGAAGTGCTCGGCGTGCCCGTCTTCCCGACGAACGGGGGCGGAGGCACGAACGAGACGTCGCTGCTCTACACCCACCCGAAGAACATGGTGGGCGGCTACCACCGCGAGGTGCGGTTCGACACGGACAAGGACGTCTCGGCCGGCGTGTGGATCATCGTCACGAGCGTACGCGTCGACTTCAAGTTCGCGCACGAGCCCGCGGTCGTGAAGGCGACGGCAGTCAAGGCTCTCTAACCCCATCCCAGGGCTCGCGCTCTAGTCGCCCGCGGTGCGACTAGAGCGCTCTCTGCATGACTGACCGCGAGAAGGAAACACGGCAATGGCGACGCTGACGGGACACACGAAGAGCGACGGGATGGCCTCGAGCAACCTGCGCGTGATCGAGCTCGACATCGCGATGGACAACAGCTACCCGACGGGCGGCGAGTCGATCGCGGCACTGGTCACGTTGCTCGCGGACAAGACGATCGTCGCGAGCCTCGACTACACGGTCGACGTCGGCGGCACGATCCGGAAGTTTCGGATCAACAAGACGACGAAGCTCCTCCAGGCGTTCACCAACCTGGACGTCGAGGTTGCCAACGGTGTCGACCTGAGCGGCTACACGAGCGTCAAGCCGGTCATCTTCGTCGAGTAGTCTCGCGCTCTCCGGCAACGAACCTCGCACGACGCGAAGGAGCATTGAACGATGGCAGCGATCCCCAGAAACCTCGGCCGCGGTGGCGCGTTTCTCACGCCCGGTCACGGCTCACCCGACCTGCTCGAGATCCTCGACGGGATCGCCGACGACCTCGCGTTGATCGTCGCGAACATCGCAGGCTTGAACATCACGGCGGCGACGCCCGCCGCGATCACGGGGGCAGACCCGGCGGCGATCACGGGCGCAGACCCGGCGGCGATCACGGGCGCAGACCCGGCGGCGATCACGGCTGCGGATCCGAGCGCCGCGCTCGGAGCATTCAGCGACCCGCCGAATGCCGGCGAGATGGCGGCGCTACGCACGCTCATCAACGAGCTGCGCACGCTCGACATCGACTTCAAGGCGCGCTTCGCGGAGTACAACACGCTCATTCTCGACGAGAAGGCGCGTCTCGCGGAGTACCGCACGCTCGTTCTCGATGAGAAGGCGCGCTTCGCGGAGTACCGCACGCTCATCCTGGACGTGAAGGCGCGACTGGCCGAGTACCTCACGCTCGTAACCGAGCTCAAGACCGACGTGTCGGCCGGTGGCGGCGTGGTGCTCGTCACGACGAAGGCCACGAGCTAGCGATCCCTGGCGCGCGCGTTCGGACCGCGCGCTTACCCTCTCACCTGAGCGAGACGACCCCATGGCAACGACGAGACAGCGAGCAAGCGCCGAGCAGAAGCCTGGCACCGTCGAGGACGACGGCCGGCGCTACGTGCGCCTTCAGCCCTACGACAAGCGGCGTGGCTTCGAGTGCATGCGGCACACCATCGGCGGCCGCACCTTCGAGGCGCCCAACTGGTACGTGATGGACCCGGGACCGGCAGCGTTGCTCGGCGAGCAGCACCAGGGCAACGGCACTGAGGATGCGCCGTTGCTCTTCGAGGTCTGCACGCGTGGCGAGTACGACCGCGCGATCCGCCGCGACATGCGCCGGAGCATGGCCGACCTCGCGGGCGGAAGTCTCGCCGACGATGACGCGCAGCTCCCGGCGCCGCTCGAGCCGCCGAAGAGCGGACCCTCTGTCGATCGGTTCGCGGGCATGTTCGATACCGCGAAGCCGGTCGAGCCCCCGAAGACCACAGCGGCTCCGACGGTCACGCGCACGCGCGGTCGCAGCTAGGACCCGGCAGAGATGGCCACGCACCTGCCGCGCGGCGTCGCGAGCACGTGCGCGGCCCCGGGACTCATCGCCTACGTGCTCGACGACGCCGGTCTGCTCGTCGCGCCGTTCGAGCTCGGCTTTCGGGTCTACGACGCGAGCACGGCCGAGCTTCGCGAGGCGCCTACGCAGGTCTGGCCGGCAGACCCGAACGACGAGGTAGCCGTAGACCTCGACCTGTGCGCGGACGGCGGTCACGGGCTCGGCGTCGGGCGCTACGTCGCGGCCTTCACGCCGGCGGCGACCTGGCGCACGGGTCGCTACGAGATCGAGTGGCGCCTGCAGCTCGTGAGCGGCGGCGTAGAACGTCGCTGGCGCGAGCCTTTCGACCTGCTCGCGACGACGCTCTACCCGCGCGGTCCGACCCACGTGTTGCTCTCGCAGCTTCGCGAGGCCGGCGTAACCGCTACCGCGATCGGCGACGTGCGGCTGCTCGAGGTCGTCGTGCGTCACTCGCGCATGGTCGAGAAGATGACGCGCAGGAGCTTCGGGCCACGCTTCGCGCGCCAGCGCTTCGACGGCCCGAGCGGTCCGACGCTGCTCCTGGTCGACGCGATCATCGCGCTCGAGGCAGTGCGCGTCTCATCCGCGCTCGACGTGACGGTCGGCGATGCGCTGCTCGTCGAGAACGAAGACCTGAAAGTCTTCTCGCGGCATCTCTCGCAAGGGCTCCTCGCGCCCGACGACCGGGACAACCCGCGGATCGAGTTCGCCTCGCGCGGCGACGAGCGGCTACGGCTCGTGAGCGTGAACACGTTCGTCCCAGGCTCGCAGAACATCATCGTCGACGCGGTCTGGGGCTACACGGAGCCGGGCGACGCTCCCGCAGGCACCGTGCCTGAGCTCGTCGAGCGGGCCGTGTTCCTGATGACGCTCCGCGACCTCCCGAGCATCGTAGGAAGCAACGCGCTCGACGACGTTCAGAAGCGCTGGAAGCTGCTTGGCGACCGGGCGAAGGGCGACGGGGCGACCATCGCGAACCCACGACGCGCGGAGCCGGCGAACAGCCAGGCCGGCGTCGTCCGGATGACCGACGTACCCGAGATAGACCTCGCGCTCTCGGCCATGATCGCGCCTGCTCGTATCGGCTGGGCATAGAACGGCCCCTAGAAGCGACGTAGGCACCCGGGGCCCCGTCTCTCGGGCCCTGGCGCTCAAGTCGGCGGAAGGGCCCGTTTTGGCGGACTGCGCTACCCTCTCAGAGTGGTAGCTATCGCCGTCGTCATCGACACGTCGGGCCTGGACGCGGCATGCGACGCGCTCCGGCGGGCACTCCCGGCGCACAACGTGGTGGCCGCGGTCGAGATCGCAGCAGGAGTCGCAGCGACCGCGCGCGTGCTCTGCCCGTCGCGCACCGGAGAGCTTCGCGAGTCGATCCAGGTCGGCGACGCGAGCGGCGACGAGGACGGTGCCGTGTGCGAGGTCGTGGCGACGGCGCCGCACGCCCGGCCGGTCGAGGAGGGCGCGAAGCCGCATATCATCCGGGCACACGGCAAGGCGCTCCGCTTCGAGGTCGGCGGCGACGTCATCTTCCGGAAGTCGGTCATGCATCCCGGTATGCAGGGCCGGTTCTACATGCGGCGCGCAGCAGAGGTCGAGCAACCCGAGGCATCGCGCATCGTCGCGCGCGAGCTGACCGAGGCGCTACACGAGACAGGGCTCGGTTAGTCGTGTGAGTATTCGTGCAAGCCGCCGCCGCGCCCGGTTCACCTGTCGTTTGAGAAGCCGGCGCTGATAAGGCCAGTGAGTAGGAAGAGCCCCACGGTGCTGTCCTACTCGCCGCGCTGCTCGATTCTCCTGACCCATCATGCCGCGGATTATCTGCGGCTCAGCTAGAGTAGGCGCATGACGTCCAAGCAAGTACGAGAGAAGCTCCAGGCAGTCGTACGCGAGTGCGCGGGCGAGCCCGGGATGAGCGTGGCCAAGGTCTTCGGCATCATGGCGGACTACGGGAACAACGACGCGGAGCGCGGTCGCCTGAAGGACGAGCTGGAGCCCGAGAAGACGAAGCGCAAGAGCGCGCGCTAGCATCCTCGCGTGACCGAGCCCTACGACACGACGACCGACCCGCTCCTCGACGCGCTACTTGCTCTGCTCGTCGGTGGCCTCAACGCATCGCTCGGCGCGGAGATCGGAGCAGACGTCGTCGCGCGAAGCGTCTCTCATCCGGCGCCGCAGCACCTCGCTCCGAGCCAGGAGCTACCCCTGCTCTCCGTTCATCGCGGCAAGCAGAGCATCGCGCAGACCGGGATCGTTAGCTTCGACACGACGAGTACGATCGTCCTCGACTACATCCTGCCAGCGATCGACTACGAGCGAGCTCACCTTCGCTGGCCGCTCCTTCATCGCGTCTGGCGCCGCATCGTCTCGCTCATCTCAGACGGTAGACACGCCGCGGTCGCTAACGGAGCGGACGTGCTCTGCGACGCGGGCATGCTGCGTCTCGTCCTGAACGAGGGCGCGAGCGCGCCGACGTACCAACCGGTGTCGATCGAGATCGTGGAGCCCGAGGTCGAGGAGAGCGCGCGTGTCTATCCGAGCTTCCGCGGGACGTTGACGATCGTCTCGCGCGACGCGTCCGAAGAAGCCGCAGAAGTCGCGGAGCAGCTCCGGTCGCTCTATGCGCGCTTCGTGCTCATCGATGCTGGCGTAGAGACCGACCACGTCGTCGAGGAAGTCATCATGGCACCGGATGCGGGGACGACGTCCGAGCCGATGGGCGATGATCGCGGGCTCGAAGACCGGATCGAGTAAGCGCGCGCAGGGATAATCGGGCGCATGGAACCGATGCGCGCTCGCCGTGGACTCACTCACTACGCAGGACGAAAGCAGGTCGGGACAGTCAAGCCGTCCTGGTGGACCGCGGAGGATATGTCGCGACGTCTCGGGGACGCGGTTGCCGCGCTGTTCAGCGGTACGTTCGGCGGACCTGCCGACGACGTCTGCCGCGTGTGCATCCTTCCCGACCGCGTCGAAGTCGCGATCGAGGTGCTGCGCGACGAGACCTACGAGCAGGCCGCGAAGCGCGTGGCAGCCATCCTTGAGCTGTTCGAGCAGGCCGGCGCGGGCGAGTAAAGTCAACTTTCCTCGGGGCCGACGTCACGGTCCGCGGTACTCACTTCGTAGCCGGTACACGTCGCGCCCATCCGGGCAGACTGTCGCAAGCCGCGCAATCACCCGCGGGCCGGCTATGCTCTCGCCATGGCGACGAGCAA
>ERZ1292629.84-Hain-H43-01um-R1-84-length-92075-cov-26_pt1 | contig 92075 bp, 78 predicted proteins | sample MGYA00564399_ERZ1292629 | MGnify/ENA primary metagenome ERZ1292629 (study PRJEB36523, sample SAMEA6512636) | groundwater metagenome | collected 2019-01-08 | study: AquaDiva: Metagenomics assemblies of 32 groundwater samples | reverse complement strand
GAAGCCAGCCCCAAGATTAGGAATCGTTATGAGAATCGTGAGAGATGATCACGTCCCTGTAAAGGGACCCTGAGGCGCGCAAGCGTTCGAAGGGTGATAGGCGCTAGGTGTAAGTAGAGTAATCTATTAAGCCGAGGCGTACTAATTTTCCATTCTATTAGGAAATTCGAAAATCCATTGAAATTTCATCCTGCCTTTTGGGACTAAACTTGCAAATATTTTTGCAGCATTTAGTTTTATATTTTTATTAAAAATTTAGTTCTGGTGATTTGTCGCAGAGGTCACACCCGTTCTCATTCCGAACACGGCAGTTAAGCTCTGTTGAGGCGATGGTACTCGTAAGGGGAGAGTAGCTAGTCGCCAGAACCAAGTTTTTAATTTATAACCAAAGAATTGAAAGAAATTTCCAGACTGTTCGCAATTATTGTTTAAGGCTTTTGAAACTCGCAAATACTTTTGGTAAAACATCTCGTATTTGTGCGTTGGTAAAACCATGGTGAGGCGAAAATGGAGTATCTGGAATATAAGTTGTAAATACATATTCGGATGTTTTAACTAACGGAGCTGGTCCTAGACTATCATTCCAAGAGCTTTTTGGGGTCTTAATTATTGTAAATACTAATTCTAGAGGCGCAATTCTATCAAAGAAGTAGAAATTATAATACTCAATTCTCTTGAGATCGTTGGTATTTGAATTTATTTGCTCAGTCATATTCCATTCTCCCGGCACCTGAATTGAGAATAATCCTTTCTCACCCATCGTTTGCCATTTAAGAGCACCTGCCACATTTACTGTAATTGGAGCAGATTCTGCTGATATTGTTTCTCCCCATCCTTGAGGGAAAAGTCCTATGGCCACTATCTTATATGTTCCTGGCTTGTCGAAATGTATTAAAAATGGGTTATCGTTTTTTGCATCATGATCAAAATACCAATCGTCGTTAGGGGTTAAGTTTTTAAGATCATTTTGCCTTGTTAAGTATATTCTCTCAATAGGAGCTATATTTTTACTTTTACAATAATTAAATATAGGAACCCAAAAGGAGATAAATTCTGGGCATTGACCGTGACGAATTTTTACGCTAAAACTTAAAGTATCATAGGTAGAAACTGCAATACTATCTTGTGGGGTAATAATCGTTAGCGCCGGTTTAGAAGACCAATAAAAAAACCAAACTCCTGTTATTAGTAGAAATACTAATATCACTAGAGGAATTTTCTTTTGCATTTTTATAAATTATCATATTTTGACATAAATGTCTTTCTACTTGTGTATAAATATCATATAATTAGCTCATGGATCCTGTAGTTTTGAATAATAGCTGGGCGACTCGCAGGAGGGCGATTTATTTGGGGGTGATAGTTTTGATACTATCGGCGGTTTCTTTCGGCATATTTTGGAAATATTGGTATAGCGCGCCGACTTGTTTTGATAAATTACGGAACGGAAACGAAACCGGAGTTGATTGCGGCGGTTCTTGCTCTCTTATTTGTGACGGTGGCGCTATTAAGCCGATAGTGAGATGGGATCCGAGATTGTTTGAAATTTCGCCGGGACTTTGGAGTATTTTGGTTTATGTGGAAAATCCGAATCCAAATATGGATGCAGTTTATGTTCCTTACAGCTTCACTGTTTATGATGTTAATAATAATATTTTAGTAGAAAGAAAAGGAGCTACCATTTTACCAAAAAACAAAACCGTCGGCATATTTGAAGGGTCAATTGCCGTTAAAAATGAGGCTAAACCCAAGAGGGCCATTTTTGAACTTGGCAGTGGCATAGTTTGGCATCAAAATGAACAAATGAATGACGGCATCGTTATTACCCATAGCCCTCTTTTGAGATTAGACAGCGCTCCTCGGGTTGAGGCCAATGTTAAAAATAATGGCATTGAAGAAATCAAAAACATTGAATTGGTGGTGGCCATTTTTGACGGCTCTGACAATGCCATAGCCGCTTCCAGAACATTTGTAGAGAGTTTGAAAAAGGATGAAAACACAAATATATTCTTCACTTGGCCGAAGCCTTTTAAACTCGATTCCAAAGTGTGCGAAAAATCATCTGACATTGCGCTTCTTTTGGATAGATCCGGGTCTATGGCTTCGGTCAGTCAAAATCCGCCCCAGCCTCTCTTGGACGCCAAGAAAGCCGCCGTTTCTTTCATAGAGCAATTAAGTTCTAAAGATAAAGTTGGCGTTATTTCTTTTGCCACCAAACCCAAAGAGCCGATAGATTTGACTCTAACCTCTAATTTCAACCTGGCTAAGCAAGCGGTTGAATCGGTTAGCATTGAATCTAACAGTGTCCAATACACCAATATATACGAAGCTCTGCATTCCGCCTGGCAAGAGCTTGTTTCGGCCAGAGCCCAAAGTGGAGCTTTAAAAATAATAATACTTCTGACTGATGGGATGGCCACTAATCCTAAAAATCCGCAAGGCGGCACCGAAGAGGATGACATAAAATACGCAGAAAACTTGGCTCTCCAAGAAGCTCTTGGCGCGAAAAAAGATGGTCTGATTATATATAGCATAGGTTTAGGTGATAAGATAAATAAATCTTTTCTCAAACGAATTGCTTTTGAGGAAAACAATTATTTTTTCGCTCCGACCGCTATCGATTTGGAAACTATTTATAAAAATATATCATATGATATATGCAAAGAGATTCCGGCCAGGATAGAAATAACCTATAAAATATTTGACACGCTTAATTAAAAATATAGACTGGTTGCTTTTTGGAGCCTTATTTTTTATATCAGTAGCCGGGATTTTGACTATGAATTCTTTCTTGCCCGTCGAGCGGGCAGGCGCGGAAAAAATTTTATTCACGAGACAAATAATATGGCTGGCGCTTTCAATCATTGCTTTGTTTGCGGCCAGCCTGATTGACTGGAGGTTTCTGCGCCGAAGCGGCTCCATCATCATCCTGTTTGCAATTTCATGCCTGACGCTTTTGTTTTTATTTATTGCCGGTTCTATATTTAAAGGGGCTCAGAGCTGGTTTAATTTTGGCGCTTTTGCTTTTCAGCCGGTTGACTTTGCTAAACTGGTTTTGGTAATGCTTCTGGCCAAGTATTTTTCAAGAAGGCATATAGAGATAGCCAATGTCAGGCACATACTAACTTCTGGACTTTATACTTTTATAATTTTTATGCTGGTTTTTTTACAGCCTGATTTTGGTTCGGCCATCATAATTTTCCTTATATGGTTAGCCATGATTTTGTTTTCCGGTATATCAAAAAAACATTTATTAGTAGTTTTTCTTTCTGGACTTATCGCTTTTTGCGGCCTATGGTTTTTTGTCTTTAAGGATTATCAGAAAACTAGGATTGTATCTTTCGTTAACCCGCTAACCGATCTTCGTGGAGCCGGTTATAATGCCTATCAATCCACCATTGCTGTCGGCTCCGGAGAAATTTGGGGCAAAGGAGTGGGGCTTGGCAGCCAGTCAAAATTAAAATTTTTGCCTGAATACGAGACAGATTTTATTTTTGCCGCTTTTAGCGAAGAGTGGGGTTTTGTGGGGGTGATCGTTATTTTTGGTTTATACGGGGTGGTTTTTTGGAGAATTATAGATATATCCAAAAGAGGAGCCACTAATTTTGAAACCTTATACGGTTTGGGGCTTTTTTCAATATTTTTTTTCCATTTTATTATTCATGTTGGTATGAATGTTGGACTGCTTCCGGTCACCGGCATTACCATGCCCTTTATGAGCTATGGCGGTTCGCATATGCTAGCAGAATTCTTGGGGCTAGGCATCTTAATGGGCCAACGCTCTTACGCCAGAGCTATAAACAAAGAAGAGGCCAAAAATGAAATTATCGGAGTGGTTCAATAAATTTTAATCGCCTCATCAATCATTTTGTTTAGAGAAAAAAAGTTTATAATGGTTTTTTTTATTTCACGACCGAATTCTGTTTGTTTATTTTTGTGATCCAATAGATACAAAATGGCCTCGGCGATTTCTTTGGGATTTTGGCGGTGTACCAAAATGCCGTTTTGCATATCATGTATTACTTCTGGTATGCCGCCAACACTGGTTGCCACGATGGGAAGTCCCGCTGTGCCAGATTCAAGCAGGGCATAAGGAAAAGCTTCGGTGCGAGAGGGGAGCAGAAATATGTCAGCGCCGGAAAGAAATTTTTTGGCATCAGGCACTTGCCCCAAAAATCTGACAATATTTTCAATTTGCAATTCTCCGGTCAATTTTTCCAAATTTTGTTTTTCTTCGCCATCGCCGGCCACTACATAAATTATTTTTTCTTTCGTTTCTTTTGGTAATAGCGACAGAGCCTTCATGGCCACATCTATACCTTTATTTTTATGAAACTCGGCCATTGAAAAAATAATTATTTTTTCCGAATTTTTGCCTGCTAGAATTAGGCGAGCCTCTTTTTGGGGCAGCAAATCAAAGTCAGAAATGCCGTTATAAATAACTTTTATTTTATTTTTTATAAATGGCAGATAAACAATGTCTTTTCTGGCTTTTTCTGATACGGCAATGGTGGTGTCGCACAACAAGATTGTTAAATAATGGCCAACATAATAAACAATTTTTGAGAGAGAAGAACGATTTGGTTCGTTAAAAGCCCAGCCGTGAGCAGTAAAAATAGTATTAGGCATAAAGTATGAAGTGTTATGTATAGAAAAAAGATTTAAAAATTTTAAAAATAAAACAACTAAAGCACCAATAAGACCGATTTTGGAAGAGTTAAGATGAACTATATCCGGCTTTTCTTCTTTTATTATTTTTATTAAACTTTTAAGAACCTGAAAATCTTTTGTGGCATCTATTTCTCTTTCCAATCCTTCTATTTTTATTGTTCTAATCTTTGCTTCTTTCAATCTTTCAATTAACAAATCTCCATCGCCGCAAGCCACAATTACGTCAAAGGTTCCCTTTGACAGGTTGGTGGCCAAATCATAAACATACCTCTGGGCCCCGCCAAAATTACCTTTAGTTATGACGTATAAAATTTTCTTCTTTTCCTGCATACCAAAATCTTACCTTAATTTGACTAGAAATACAAGGTATGATATAAGATTAATGGAGGTAAAACACATGAATTGGGGAATGGGATTGCCCCCCTACACATCTAATAGGGAAATGAAAAATCGGTGTTATTGTAGCTTTGATTTTCATCGCCCTCGCCTGCGTACTCGTCTCTTACTTGGATTGAGACTGGGGAGATGTAGCCAGCTCCCTTATTTGCACCCGAGATTTCAATTAAAATATAATTACACTTAAAATTACGATCGTGAAAATAAGCGGAATTGTAAAATAGGATAAAACATGAGTTTAGAAAAAGAAGCGAAAATACAAAGGAGAAGATACAAATTCCACCAGGCGATCTTAACTACTCTTAAAGTTGGCGGCTTCGTGACTTTGGCTGTATGTGCCCCCAATGCCTTGAGTATTCTCAAAACTTGCGGTTGGATTAGCACTAGGAGAAACCCAGTATATAATTTGTTAAGCACGATTCAAAAACTCGAGGACAAAGATTTTATAGAAATTAAGAAAGACAAAGAAGGCGAGCATCTAAAAATTACTGATAAAGGAAAATTATTCCTATGGAAATTAGAATCGAAACATTTGGTTCTAAAAAAACCAAGAAAATGGGACAAGAGATGGAGAATGATCATTTTTGACATTAAGGAAAAAGAAAGATTCCAGAGAGACGCCATTCGCCTGATGCTTCAAAATATAGGATGTGTTTGTCTGCAAAACAGCGTCTGGGTTTATCCGTATGATTGTGAAGAAGTCATCACTTTGCTCAAAGTTAGTTATGAAATAGGGGAGGAAGTTCTTTATGTAATTGCTGAGAAAATAGAAAATGATTATTGGCTCAAAAAACATTTTAAACTCGTCTGATACCACCTGATATTTTGGAGTTCTATTATTCCTCTTAAAATTACGATCGTATAAATAAGATGAATTATAAGAATTTGATTTCAAATAAAATGCTTGCATAAATTGATTAAAATTGCCAGTTGTTGTATTATATCCTTTAATATGACCATATCTGGTAAAAAGGAAACTACAGCTCTGTTTTTGGGTGATGTTGTGCTTTTATATTTTTCTCTTTGGCTGGCTTTAACTTTGAGAGAGTGGGGTATCCCTTCTGGATCCTCTTGGGAATTGCACTTCTGGCCATTTACTATAATTATTACTGTTTGGATATTGGTGTTTTTTATATCAGGTCTTTATGAAAAACACACTTTGATTTTAAAAAGCCGTTTGCCCAGCACCGTCTTCAACGCTCAGGTGGCCAATAGTTTTATTGCGGTTCTCTTTTTCTATTTCATTCCATATTTTGGTATTGCCCCCAAAACAAATCTTTTTATTTATTTGGTTATCTCTTCCGGTTTTATCCTTATTTGGAGAATATACGGCGATAGATTTTTGCATCCGTTGGTCAAGCAGAAAGGCATTATCGTTGGCAGTGGCGAAGAGATGAAAGAGCTTTTGGAAGAAGTCAATAATAACCCAAAGTATGGGCTCCAGTTTATCTCTTCGGTGGACCTCAATCGTATCGCCGGCATGGATTTTCAAGGTGAGATACTTTCCCGCGTTTATTCCGAAGAAGTGCAAATAATTGCCATTGACTTGAAGAATGAAAAAGTAGAACCCATACTGCCCCATCTTTATAATCTCATTTTTTCCAGAGTGAAATTTATAGACATGTATAAAATCTATGAAGATATTTTTGATAGAATTCCTCTTTCTTTGGTTCGTTATAATTGGTTTTTGGAAAATATTTCTACCGAATCCAGAACTGCTTATGATTTTATTAAACGCATTATAGACATAGTATTATCATTTGTGGTGGGTGCTGTTTCTCTAATTTTTTATCCTTTTGTATTTTTAGCAATTAAAATAGAAGACGGAGGATCTCTTTTTGTTTCGCAAGACAGAGTGGGGAAAGACGGGCATATTATTAAAATATATAAATTCAGATCAATGCAAAAAAATGAAATGGATCCAACAAAAAAATCTGATAACCAGATTACAAAAGTCGGACATTTTTTAAGGAAAATGAGCATTGATGAATTTCCGCAATTTTGGAGCGTACTGAAAGGCGACCAAGCTCTTATTGGCCCTCGGCCTGAACTTCCTACTGCTGTAAAACAATACGAGAGCGAAATTCCGTATTACGGTATTCGCCATTTGATTAAGCCAGGACTCTCCGGTTGGGCCCAACTATATGGCGAACAGGCCCATCATGGTACTGATGTGTCTAAAACCAAGAATAAACTCTCTTACGACCTCTATTACATCAAAAACCGCTCCTTTATGCTTGACCTTAAAATTATTCTTAAAACTATAAAGGTTCTTCTATTTCGAAACGGTGCCTAGTTGTGTTTAATATTATTTTCGTATAATATCTATCCTAATATGGCCAAATACAGATTTTGGGCGATAATAATAATTGCTATGGCGGTAGTTGCCGGTTTTTTTGTTTGGAACCCCAACTCCGCTGAAGCTCCGCTGGGCAAGAGCCAAAATTTTAAGCTAGGACTTGATTTATCTGGCGGCACCCATCTGGTTTACAAGGCCGATACCTCCCAAGTTCAAAATTCGGATATTTCTTCGGCTATGCAATCTTTGCGCGATGTTATAGAAAAACGCATCAATATTTTTGGCGTTTCCGAGCCTATTGTGCAGATAGAAGAAGGCGGGGTGTTTGGCGGCAATAGGGAGCAAAGATTGATTGTAGAATTGCCTGGAGTGACTGATGTAAATGAAGCCATAAAAAGAATAGGCCAGACGCCGATCTTGGAGTTCAAACTTTTGTCAAAAGAGGGAGAAGCTAAAATAAAAAATGAAGGAACAAAAATAGACACAGCAAACGCTTTAGATATGTTTTTAGAAACTGGTCTGACCGGCCGAATGCTCCAAAAAGCCAGCATTCAATTTGATCAAAATTTTGCCAACAAGCCAATTATCGGTTTGAAATTTAATGAAGAGGGAGCAAATCTTTTTGCCAAAATTACCAGAGAAAATACTGGCAATGTTTTAGGCATCTTTCTGGACGGCAATTTGATAGAGGCCCCGTATATAAAAGAAGAGATAACCGGCGGCGAGGCGGTCATTACCGGAGATTTTACGCCTGAACTGGCCAAGCAAGTGGTTCGGGATTTGAACTATGGCGCTCTGCCGATGCCGATATCTCTTTTGAGCACTGAAACTATCGGCGCCACTTTGGGTGACCGGGCAGTCAGCGCCAGTGTCAAAGCCGGTCTTTACGCTTTTGTGGTGGTGGCTCTCTTTTTAATCGCCTGGTACCGTTTTCAAGGATTGGTGGCGGCTCTGGCTTTGATTATCTATACGATAATAAATTTAGTTTTGTTTAAATTGATACCGGTTACCTTGACTGCCGCCGGCATTGCCGGTTTTATCCTTTCCATCGGCATGGCGGTGGACGCCAATATTTTGATATTTGAAAGAACCAAAGAAGAATTGAAAAAAGGCAAGAATAAATACGACGCTCTAAAAGAGGGTTTTCACCGGGCTTGGAGTTCTATCCGCGATTCCAATCTTTCCAGCATTATTACCGCTGTCATTTTGTATTACTTCGCTTCCACACCGGTTATAAAAGGATTTGCTTTGGTGTTTCTGATTGGCGTTCTTGTTTCAATGTTTTCTGCTATCACAGCCTCTCGCACCATTTTATTCGCTATTAGCAAAGATACGGCCTCGCCCCCAACCCCTTTCTTTACGAAGGAGAGGGGAGAAAAAAATAAGTAAACTCATGATAATCGTTAAATATAGAAAAATATTTTACATTTTTTCAGTCATTTTGCTGGCCGTTTCAATATTTTCAATTTTCTTTTGGGGACTTAAACCAAGCGTTGATTTTTCCGGAGGCAGTTTGATTGATGTTTCTTTTAATGACAGCAAACCGACTGCCGATGAAGTGAATGAAATTTTAAGCAAACTTAATTTTAAAGACGCTTCAGTCAGGTCTTCCGGCGAAGGTTTTATAATAAGGACGAAAGAAATATCGCAAACTCAAAAAGATTCTATAATGCAAGGTCTTTCTCTAGGTGGTAAATATTTTCCCACAGAAAAAACATTCAGCACCATCGGGCCGGTTTTGGGCAAAGAAGCTCTGCAAAAAGCTTGGATATCAATAATTCTGGTGCTTTTGGCCATTGTGCTTTTTATAGCTTTTGCTTTCAGAAAAGTTTCTGAACCGGTCTCATCTTGGATTTACGGCCTAGTGACTGTGCTGGCTCTACTTCATGATGTTGTCGTGCCGACCGGGGTGTTCGCTCTACTCGGTCATTTTTATGGCTTTGAAGTGGATACTCTTTTTGTGACAGCGCTACTGGTGATACTTGGCTTCTCGGTTCACGACACTATTGTTGTTTTTGATAGAGTTAGGGAAAATTTGCATAAAAATGAGGATTATAAAAATAAGAAAAATTTTGAAACCATAGTGGGGGAAAGCATCAACGAGACCTTTATCCGCTCCATCAATACTTCTTTGACTACTTTGCTTGCTATTTTAGTACTTTATATTTTTGGGCCGGAAACAATCAAACATTTTTCTCTGGCTCTTCTCATAGGAATTTTTATCGGCACATATTCTTCCATCTTCATCGGCTCTACTTTGCTGGTTACAATTAACAACTGGAAAAACAAGGGGAACCCTTAAAATTTTGCCCCAAAGGGTTCCCCTTGTTTTTCTTGACTTCTAAACATATATTTGGTAGGATGTAAAGAGGAGTGTACATATGACATGCAACATTTTTTTGACGGCGCGGATTTCGAAGCGGCAGTTTTTGGCCGCGCGGCCAGTGGCCACCTGTTTCGGAGGTTTGGCCGAAACCTGACCACTTGCGGGGAAGACATCAATCGCTTTGTTCAATCATGCGAGGTGGAGTATCCACCGACCCAAATTGGGCACTGCCTTCATCATCAAGTATGGAGACATTTGGAAAGTTTGGACATAAATCCGAATGGACTGGTCTTTCTTCCTTCTACTGATACCAGCATTGATTTGTATGGTATTGATGGGCTTTTCTATCTGCCAGCGCTTTTTCCTCACTTCGTTTCTGTCGACGCATTTAACACTGATTCTAGAAACCTCAGGCTTCAAAAGGAAAAGTGGATTGACAGTTGCTTGAGCCAAAAGTATTCGGAATGGGATTATCAATCCGACCTCTTTCTGTTCAAGAAAGGGATGATTAAGTGGGATGCGGACCGGAGGAAATGTTTGGAAAAGAGTTTAGTTCTTCTTCCGCCACCGGACTACAGATTTTACTCTAGTACGGAAGGCAGGTGGGGAAACCATCTGACTTTGACGCCGGGCGATGTCCAGATGTACGAGACAAGGAGACAATTTGCTCGGTTAGTGGCTGGATACTTTGCGAAGGTGGCGAAGGCATCCAGCCACGAAAATATGGCTCTGTTGAGCCATTAGGGCCTGATTTGCGCTGCGCGTGAGTTGGGCTCTTGACTTTTTATACAAGATTTGCTATACTATAGGTAGAGTTGATTTGCATTCGCTAACGCGGTGATTGCGTGATTTTTGACAAAAGACAAAGAGGAAGAGGAAATGAACACAGTAAGATTGCTCAATTTAATGATAGTGGCCGTGAAGGCCATTAAGGCGATGAAGAAGGAAGGGGGGGAAGATGAATTCAGGTTTTTCCTGAATCTCCTCGGACTTCAGTCGGTCCCAACATCAACGCCGGCCAAACCGGCTATTCAGAAGGTTGCCAAATTTGCCGCCGATACCATGGTAGTGCTTCCGGGCACTATCTTACCGTCTGCCAAACCCGCTATGCCCATGCCTGCCGAAAGGCCGGCTAGGGTGATGGCTGGCACAGCACCGGTGGCTCCCAAGCTGCGGCACGAACCGCCGCTGAGCAACGATTTCGCCACCAAGATCAATGGTGCCGCAGTCAAACTGGGAATGGAAGACCATTCTATAATCGGCAAGTACCGCAGAGTTCTCGCTGATCTCGGAGGTAAAGGGATTGAGTATTGGAACCTTTGCAGAGAGGTCACAGAAGACGCTCTTCGCGGGACGGATCTTTCAGACTCGGATTGGGACTTGCTGGTGGAGAAGATGAAGTTCAACCTCTTCTTCACCGGCAAGAAAGCAGAGCTCTTCATTGAGTGCTGCCCCAAGGAAAAACTCGCTAACCTCCTGTTGGACCAGGACGGTCTGACCGGGCTTGTGGCCCAAATCCGCGCCGAGGAGCACGAGAACAAATCCTCAGCTTACCGCATCAGTTTTATCCTTGACGCCTGTGTCAAGGTTGGTCACGACGCCAAGATTCTTCGGGTCAACTGCGTGCATGCGGTCAATCGCATGAAGCAGTTGAACTTTATCGGTCCCGACCACTGGCTGGTAAAGAAGGTGGCGGACATGAAGGCGGTTCGCACTGCCATTCCGGCCTCTTCTCAACCACCGGTACCGGCTCCCGTCGAAGTTTTGGTGGAGGCTCCGGTTTCGGAAGTTCCTTCGGTTCAGGTCGAAACGGCTGGGTCGGTCGAACCGACCGACGACAATGGCGGGAAGCCGCCATTCGATCTCGAGTTCGAGACCGAGTTTGCTCAGCTAATGGGGCAAGAGGAGGCCTCGCAAATTGCTTCGGCTATCGTCAACTAATCGCTCTTTGGGCTAACCACGCCCGCAAGCCCCGCATCTACCAAGATGCGGGGTTTTACCATTCCAAATTTTTTATGCTAAACTATTTCTATGCACAAGAATAGTTTTTATATTTCATTCAGCATCTGGCTCATCATTATTCCGTTCCTCGGTGTGCCGATAGTTTGGAGGGATGCTTTGGTTTTTATTTCGGGATTGTTTCTGATATTGGTTTCTCTTGGTCCGACTATTCTCAAAAAATTGCAAACAAAATCAAAACCAAAAAGAAAACAAATTAATGAATTGCGATTTTCGGAAGATTCTCCAAACATAACTCATTCCCCAACCCCTTCTCTTAAATTAAGAGAAGGGGAGTCGGAGACTTCCTCAAATTCCCCCTTAAATTAAGGGGGATTTAGGGGGTTAGAAAAAAGTGATCAGGGTGAGGTTATAATAAATGAAAAATATCGGAAAAATTTTAAGCATAAGCATCGGCGGCGTTGTTCTGCTTTTTTTTGTTTCCTCCTTCACTTTTTCTTCCGAATTTTCTTATAGCGGGCCAAGCGCGACTATTACCGAAAAACTGGCCAAGAAAAAAGAAATAAAACATATAAAAACTCCTGAGCCATTGAAAGGTATTTACATGACTCAATGTGTGGCCGGCACGCCTAGTTTTAGAGACAAGGTAGTTAAGCTTATAGAAGAAACAGAAATAAATTCTGTGATAATAGATATAAAAGATTATACAGGAACGGTTTCTTTTTTGACTGGTAATAATGAGATTGACAAGCTTGGCGGGACCGGATGCAAAGCGCTAGACATGCAGGATTTTATTGAAAAACTTCATAGCAAAAATATTTATGTTATAGGCAGAGTGACTGTTTTTCAGGATCCGCTTTATGTTAAAAATCACTCCGAGTTGGCGGTTAAAAGAAAAAGCGATGGCGGGGTTTGGAAAGATAGAAAAGGCATTTCTTTTGTGGATGTCGGGGCCAAACCTTTTTGGAATTATATAACCGCTATTGCCACTTCCTCTTACGCCATCGGTTTTGATGAAATTAATTTTGATTATATTCGTTTTCCGTCCGACGGAGACATGAAAGATATTTATTTTTCTCATACCGGCACTACTACAAAAAAAGAAATGTTAAAAAAGTTTTTTGAGTATTTAGATTCTAAACTTGCGGGAACAGGCATTGTTACTTCGGCTGACCTTTTTGGCATGACGACTACCAACACTGATGATTTAAATATCGGTCAAGTTTTGGAATATGCTCTTTTGAATTTTGATTATGTTGCACCAATGGTTTACCCATCTCACTATCCACCAACTTTCAATGGCTGGCCAGACCCGAACAAAGTGCCATATGAAATAGTAAAATTTAGCATGAGCGCGGCGGTGGCCCGGACAAATTTTTTGCATGAAGAAATCGCCTCCAGTACCCCAAACGCATTGGTTCTAAAAAGAATAAATCCTTTGCAACTACGCCCTTGGTTGCAAGACAATGACTATCCGGTCCACTATACTCCAGCTATGGTGCGTGCCCAAATTCAAGCTACCTATGATGCTGGTTTAACTAGTTGGATGCTGTGGGACCCGGGGAATACATACACCAAAGAAGCGTTGATGAAAGAATAAAATGGTATAATTTATTTGATGGATGATAGAGAAAAAATAACCTATTTTGCCGAGACGGATGCGCGCAACAAGCGGGTCAAGTTTGGCATTAAAGCTGAAGACCGCTTGCGCCATATTTATTCTATCGGCAAGACAGGCATGGGCAAATCAACTATGTTGGAAAATATGGCCATTCAAGATATCCAAAATGGCGAAGGTTTAGCCTTTCTGGATCCGCACGGCAAGACTGCCGATATGTTGCTTGATTATATTCCTGAGCATCGGGTGAAGGATGTGATTTACTTCGCTCCTTTTGATACTGAGTTTCCTATTTCATTTAATGTGATGGAAGATGTTGGGCCAAATAGGCGACATCTGGTGGTTTCTGGTTTAATGAGCGCTTTTGAAAAAATTTGGGAGGACCAATGGTCGGCCAGAATGGCCTACATTTTGCAAAATACTTTGGCGGCCCTTCTTGAATATCCGGGAGCGACTATGCTTGGCATAAACAGAATGCTTATTGATAAAGCCTATCGCAACAAAGTGGTGGAGAATGTGAAGGATCCAACCACTAAAGCATTTTGGGTGGAGGAATTTGCCAAATATACGGATAAATATGCGGCTGAAGCCACCCCGGCCATTCAGAACAAAGTCGGTCAATTTGTTTCCAATCCGCTCATCCGAAATATTGTTGGGCAGTCTAAATCTTCTTTTGATGTCAGAAAGATAATGGACGAGAAAAAAATTTTGATAGTAAATTTGTCAAAGGGGTTGGTGGGCGAGGGCAATGCCAATCTTTTGGGAGCGATGCTAGTCACTAAAATATATCTGGCGGCCATGTCTCGAGCCGATGTCTCTCCCGCCGAGCTTAAAAAGTTGCCTAATTTTTATTTGTATGTGGATGAGTTTCAATCTTTTGCCAATAAAAGTTTTGCCGACATTTTATCCGAAGCCAGAAAATATAAATTGGGTCTGAATATCACCCATCAATATATTGAACAAATGGCCGAGGAAGTGCGGGCAGCCGTCTTTGGCAATGTCGGCACAATGATTACTTTTCGGGTCGGCTCCTATGATGCTGAAATTTTAGAGAAAGAATTTGCCCCGACATTTACCATGGAAGATATCGTCAATTTGGGATTTGTCCAGATTTATTTAAAACTCATGATAGACGGAGTGGCCTCCCAGCCGTTTTCAGCCACCACCTTGCCTCCGTTCCCAAAACCAGAAGTTTCTTTCAGAGATAAGGCGATGGAAATGTCGCGCAAAAATTACGCTCAGCCCAAAGCAGAAGTAGAAAAAGCAATAGAAGAGTGGCACCTGCCCGAAAAAAAGAACGAAGTACGAGACGCGAAGTACGAGACGCGAAAAGAACCAAGAAAAGAAAATGTAGAAATAAAAAAACCAGAAACAAAATACGAACAACCGAAACCAAAATTTGAGCAACTAAAACCCAAAATAAATATAGAGGAGAAAAAAGCAGAAAAAAGCAATATTTTAGCTAAAGCGATAGAGGAAGCAACAAAAGGTAAACAAGTAGTTAGGGAAGAAATAAAAATAGAACCGAAAAAAGAAACCATATCATTGCAGGAATTAAAACATAGCGAAAAGAACAAAAACAAAGAGCCGTCGCCGGAAAATGTAAATGCATTGAAAGAAGCGCTTAATAAAGTAGTCAGTAGCTCCAACTTCGCTAAAGCTTCGCTGGACAAGCAGCAACCAGTAGCTAGAGAAGAGAAGAAAGAAGAAAAAATAAAAGAAATACCGGAAGAAACATTAAGAAAAATATTGAAAGGAGAATAGTGGCTAAAAACAAGGATTTTTGGTATTATACTCTGGTGGAAAATCCTAAAAAAATACTTATATTTTCAACTGCTTATTACCCGTTTGTGGGTGGAGCGGAAATAGCAATAAAAGAAATTACTGACAGAATTTCTGATGTTCAATTTGATTTGATTACGGCAAGATTCAAGAGAGATTTGCCAAAAATTCAAAAAATAGGAAATGTAAATGTTTTTAGATTAGGTATTGGTATCCCTATTTTAGATAAATTAATTTTGCCTTTTTGGGGAGCATTTTTTGCCTTGAATCTTAACAATAAAAATCATTACGATTTTTATTGGTGCATTATGGCCACATTTGCTTCTGGGGCGGCTTATATTGCTAATATTTTAAAATTTTGGAAGCCGGTTCCAATAATTTTAACTTTACAAGAAGGAGATTCAGAAGAGCATTTCAAAAATCGCTGGCTTGGACTTATAAATCTTTCTTGGAAGTTGGCTTTAAAAAGAACTAAAATTTTGACGGTAATAAGTTCATATTTGGCTGAGAGAGTCAGAAAGTTTGGTTATAAAGGTAAGACCTATATAATTCCAAATGGGGTAGATGTAGAGAAATTTAAAATTGAAATATTGAAAGAAGAAAAGATTAAAATGAGAGAAGAATTAGGATTGGAAGAAAGTGATATTGCATTAATCACCACTTCCCGTTTAGTAATAAAAAATGGGGTGGGGGATGTTATAAAAGCTTTAGTAGAATTACCTGAAAATATCAAATTTGTTATTTTGGGTGAAGGCGAGTTGAGAAAAAATTTAGAAGAATTAGTAAAAAAATTAAATGTTTCAGGCAAGGTAATTTTTAAAGGCTTTGTTTCTCACGATTATATGCCAAAATATTTGAAGGCCTGCGATATTTTTATCCGCCCTTCTTTATCCGAAGGCATGGGCAATTCTTTCATTGAAGCTATGGCGGCTGGTATCCCTGTTATAGGTACTGCTGTTGGTGGCATTGTTGATTTTATCAAGGAAGGGGATACTGGCTACTTTTGTCAGCCGGAAAATCCTGATAGTATTGCCGGGGCGGTTGAAAAGATTATAAACGATTCTCAAAAAAATCAAATCATAAAAAACGCCTATAATATGGTAGTGCAAAAATATGATTGGAATTTAATTGCTAAAAATATAGAAAAAGTGTTTGAAAATACAAAATAATGCAAAATAATAAAATAAAAATACTTATAACTACCGGCGTATATCCGCCGGAGATAGGCGGACCGGCCACTTATACCGCTCTTTTGGAAAAAGAAATGCCAAAACACGGCATTGATGTTTTTGTATTGCCTTTTCGGACAGTAAGATCTTTACCTAAAATAATAAAGCATTTCGTATTTTTTTGCAGAGTTTTGATTTTAAGTAGAAAGATGGATGTTTTATACACCCAAGATCCGGTTAGCGTCGGCTTTCCGACCATGCTAGCCGCCAAAATTTTAGGCAAGCCGTTCCTGGCTCGCATTGCCGGGGATTACGCTTGGGAACAAGCGACTCAGAGATTATCGGTTAAGGACGGCATAAATGAATTTCAGAGTAAAAAATATGGCTGGCGGGTGGAGTCAATAAGATTAATCCAAAGAATTACCGTAAAGTCGGCAGACAAGGTCATCACTCCAAGCAAATATTTTAGGGATCTGGTAACCGGTTGGAATCCTTCCGAAAATAATGTCGTTACCGTGTACAACGGCATAGATTTATCCGACATTGCCGATAGCGGCGGCAAATTTGAACCAAAAACCATTATTTCTGCCGGTCGCTTAGTTCCTTGGAAAGGGTTTAACACTTTGATAAAAATAATGAAAAACTTGCCAGATTGGCGACTTTTTATCGCTGGCGACGGACCGGATAGGGCCGAACTTTCTAAACTTGCGGATGATTTGAATTTAAGCGGCCGGATTTTTATTTTGGGCAAAATGGACAGAAAAGATTTGTTGGATAAAATGCAAAAATGCGAAATTTTTATCCTCAATACCTCTTTTGAAAGTTTTTCTTTCCAGATTGTTGAAGCCATGTTTGTCGGCATCCCGGTGGTTTCCACCGACATAGGAAACATAAGCGAAATAGTGGAGAATGAAAAAGACGGCTTGCTTGTGTCTCCGGATAATGAAAAGGAAATATTGAAAGCGATCCAAAAATTATCCGATCCGTCTTTAAGGGCGAAAATAATCGCAAATGCGCGGGAAAAGGCCAAATTGTTTTCCGTGGAAAGAACAATTGTTGAAACAATTAAAATTATCACCGCCTTATCCCAAAGCGAAAAACACGGCATCTTCAAAAGAAATATTTTGTTGCGTTATTTTTTGTGCGGCATTACTGCGGCGGCGGCCAATATCGCTTCACTTTACATTTTTACGGATATCGTTGGCATTTGGTATCTGTACTCCTCGGTCTCGGCTTTCCTGGTGGCTCTGATCATAAGTTTTATTCTGCAAAAATTCGTGGTTTTCAAAGACAACAACACCAACAAACTGCATCGCCAATTTTCAAAATTTTTTATGGCCGCCGTCTCAGGGGTTATGACTAACACCGCCATAGTATTTGTCTGTGTTGATGTTTTCGGAATATGGTATATTCTCTCCCAATTAATCGCTGGATTTTTCGTCATGATTCAAAATTTCATACTTTATAAATTTTTTATTTTCAACAAATGAAGCTCTTAATCATTACCCAAAAAGTGGACAAACAGGACCCTGTTTTGGGATTTTTCCATAGCTGGGTTTTCAAATTGTCGGAAAAATTTGAAAAAATTTCGGTTATTTGCCTGGAAAAGGGCGAGTTTGACTTACAGGACAAAGTAAGAATTTATTCTCTGGGGAAAGAATCCGGCGGAAACAAAATCAAATATGCCAAAAATTTTTTCAATTTGATTTTGGGTCTGCACAAGGACTATCACGCTGTTTTTGTACATATGAACCAGGAATACGTTTTGCTTGGCTGGTTCATTTGGAAAATTTTGAAGAAAAAGATATATTTTTGGCGCAACCACGGTTCGGGTAATTTACTGACGCGGATTGCGGTGGCCCTGTCCGACAAAGTTTTTTGCACATCCGAACAATCATTTACCGCAAAGTTTAAAAAAACGGTTATTATGCCGGTTGGAATTGACACGGAAATATTTAAGCCGGTGTCCAAGATAACCAGGGAAAAACATTCCGTGTGCATGGTTGGCAGAATATCGCCGTTAAAACACATAGACAAAGCTCTGGCGGCAATTAATCATCTGGCCGTTTCCGGCACCCATGTTTCATTTAACATTGCAGGCCCCGTAAAAGATTTGGAGTATTATGAAAAGCTGAAAAAATATATTTTTGAAAAAAATCTCTCCGCCAACGTATATTTTACGAACGCGGTTGCCCAGAATAAATTGCCGGAAATATACAGCGGTCATGAAGTGTGTATAAATCTTAGCGAGCCGGGCATGTTTGACAAGACTATTGTGGAAGCGGCCGCTTGCGGCGCCCTGCCTCTGGTTTCCGATTCTTCGTTTGCCCATATTCCGGAAGAGGCCTGTATTAGAGATGATTCAACGATAGGCATAGCCGCTTCTATCCAGCAGGCTTTTAAGCTTCGGGAACGGACTGACACGCGGCAAAAATTGGAATATTTCGTGGAATCGCACAGTCTTTCCGCTCTTATGGAAAAACTTTATATCGAAATAAAATAGTTTATGAAAAATTTACCAATAAGGATTTATGCTCTTTTTGGGAATGATAAATTCAAAATCAGTTTATTTTTCTTGCTAATTTTTTTGTCTATTTTTTCAATTTCAGCTCTCCAACCAGAGTTTGGAGGAGACGGTCTCTCTTATATTCAAACTATTGAAGTGATGAAAACCGGTATTTCGCCGGTCGGTTTTATTCCCAACAGAATAATCACTACTTTTTTGGGATTAGAATCAATCCGGCTGATTGATCTCTTGGTGGGTGACCTGCTGGTTTCGTGGCTTATATTGAACTGTTTGTTTTACGTGGTGATGGGCATGTTTTTCTACTCCCTGCTCTTGAAAATTTTTGACGATTCTAAAACGGCATTTTTAGGAACTTTATTTTTAGTGACAAATTACGCTGTGGTGGCTTTGGGACTTTCTTATTTTATGGATATAGGCGGTTGGGCTTTTTATATGGCTTCTCTGTATTTTTCTTTCAAATATTTAGAAACAAAAGAAAGCAAATGGCTTTGGATTTCATCTATACTTATCGGTTTAGGCGGGTTATTTAAAGAATACGCATTTCCGGCCTTTATTGTCATTTTAGGTTTGGTGGTTTATTTAAATTGGGGGCAATGGAGGGGGATAGTAAAGAAAATAATTTTTACGGGTTTAATTGCCTTTGGACCAATGATTATTATAAATTTCTATTCTTTTTTGATTTACGACTATACCTATTTATCCTGGTATTCCAATCAAAGTGTTTATGATTATCAGAACAGAGCGGTTGAATATATAAAAAGTTTTGGTTCTTTGTATAATTTTGGTTGGTTTTTATTTATCCCCGGAACTTATTTGCTGTTCAAGCGCTCAAAAGAAATTCTGAAAGACCAAAAATTGTTTTTTATATGGTTGGTAATTTTGTCATCTTTAGTTATTTTTATCTGGCCGGTAGTAACACGTGTTTTATTTATCACCATGCCGGCGATTGTGATGGTTTCCAGCTTATTTATTAAAAGAATTAATAATTGGCGGTACGCCTTAACCCCGCTTCTAGTTTTGTATATTTTGGCGAATTATCTGATGGATGCTTATATTTTAAATTATGTTGATATTGGGAAAGTTTTTAGATTTTTCTAAAATTTATTTGAACTCTTTCATATGCCTGGTGATGAAAATGGCAGAATGAAGGTTGTTCAGCAGACCTGATTTGTATGTTAATTTTGAATAATAAAAGATAAAATAAAAAAGTTTGTCTAACAAGCTGTAAAACGGATCAAAGGGCAGATTCAAAGCTATTTTTACCACTGGTTTTAAAATAGGGATTTTTATCATTAAATTGGTCATATTTTTTAGTCTTAGCATCTTTTTGCTTTCGGGGTGGTTTTTTAAAATTAAGCCATTTTCATGAAAAGATGAATCGGTTTCGGCCACATCGATTTTTCCAAGATATTTTTTTTCTAAAGCGTATCCGGCCAGTTCGGTGTGAGGCAGGGTTTGGTAAACCGAAAACCAAGCCCAGTTCGGTTTGGCTTTTATATTTATATCAACGGTATCCCAAGTTTCTTTTAAATTTTCATCTGGCAGCCCAACCATATTGAAAGTGGCAAAAGGTATTTTGTATTTGCGTAAGAGTTTGGCACAGTTTAATATTTTTTCATTTGAAAGATTTTTTTTGAGAACCGTATTTCTAATTCTCTCATTACCACTTTCAATACCAAAAGAAATCAAATAACAGCCGGAATCTTTCAAAAGTTTTATAGTCTCATCGGTAGCTAAATCTGCCCGAATAAGACAGGCAAATGGAATACCAACTCTCTTTTTATAAGCATTCAAAAATTCGTGTAAATAATCCTTTTTAAAGACAAAAGTGTCATCATGAAAAAAGAAACAAGTCGGCTGATAACGGCTTTTTATATCTTCTAATTCCTTTATGACGTTTGGCACCGAACGAAATCTGGTGTAGTCGCCTTTGCCCTCGTAAATTTTTCTATAGGCTGCCGCCGAACAAAAGGTACAACTAAATGGACAACCTCGACTAAGCATTGCTTCATACCGTTTGTTTTTATAAATATATTTAATATTTTTATAAATTTCTCTATCAGCAAACGGCAGGGAATCTAGATCACACAAAGTATTGATTTCGTTCTCGTAAATTTTACCGTTCTTTTTTACCGTCAGGTTTTTTATGCTGGTGTAATCTTTGCTATCGCGCAGCGCTTCAAGTAGTTTTAAAACCGCATATTCTCCTTCGCCGCGACAGATTATATCAATTCCGTTAATGGTGATAACAGAAGGCACAAAAGTTGGATGAGGCCCTCCGACTAAAGTTAAAATTTTATCTCCAACCAAGTTTTTTATTTTTCTGGCAATGGCTAAATTTTTATGATGAAAGCCGGTGGTGCAATAAAATCCAACCACTTTTGGTTTTTGAGCCAGGACTTTTTTGATTATGTCTTTTTTGGTTCCTAAAATAACATCAGTGGTAAAACCGTGCTGCTTCAAAACGGCTGATATCTGCATAATACCCAACATTTGCTCGTAATAATTTTGAACAAAAAGGATATCCAATTTTTTAGATTCAGAGCCAATTTTGTTTGGAACAGTAACAAACCTGGTTTTTATTACTGTCCAAAGTATTTTAAAGCCATGCCGCCAGTTTATTTTTTTGCCGTCGGCATAAGTTCTGGGAAAGTAATGAATCGGAACATCAATCGTTTTATAACCGCGCCTTAACGCTCTGCAAACAAGTTCATTTTCAAAATCAAAATCATTTGCTTTTACATTGATAGAAGCAACCTCCTTTGTAAATGCTTTATAACAACCTTCATATTCGCCGGCGTTATTGTTGTAAAGAGTGTTGGTGACAAAAGTTATTATTTTGTTTCCTAATCCGCCCAGCAAATACACATAATGATCATTCCTGCTTCTGTTTTCTATTCTTACCCCATTTACCACTTCTGTTTCTCCATCTAAAATTGGTTTGATAACCGCTCCGTAATCATTTGGGTCATATTCCAAATCAGCATCCTGAATGATTAAAATATCACCACTGGCTTCCTTAAAACCCTTTTTAACGGCGGCTCCCTTACCCTTTATTTTTTCAATAAAGACTTTTAAATCCGGAATATTTTTAGCAATTTCTAAAGTTTTATCAGTTGAGTTGTTATCAACCACTATGATTTCTTTTTCAAGGGACCAAACCTTGGCGTTTTTAATTCTTTTTATTATTTCCGCCAAAGTTCTCTCTTCGTTATAAGCGGGGATTATTATTGAAATTTTTTTATACATTATTTCTAGAAGATACACTAAAATGGTCATTTATGCTAGATTAATACCAATCAATTTTTATGGCTATTTCTAAGGAAATAAAGATTATATTAGCGATATTGCTAGTATTTATTGTTGTGAGATTACCTGGGGTTTCTCTCCCTTATCATCAGGATGAGTGGAAAAATGTTAATTCATCTTCAAGTGTCCAATCAGCCGGTTTATTTTTTGGTCATGGTCATCCGCCACTGATGCAAGTGTGGTTTGTTACCGGGTATGCTTTATTTGGCGAGAATCAATTCAGAATGTTTCCGTTATTGTTTTCTTTAGGAACAGCTCTTCTTCTCTTCTTCATTGCGCGTAGACGATTTGGAGAAACAGCTGCGCTTTTTGCCACCGCCCTTTTCACCCTATCTTTCTATAGTATCTGGGGTTCTTTAATGGCCGATGTTGACGGCTCTGTCATTCCTTTCTTTTTTCTTTTAACAGTTTATTTGTATGACAAACTAAATTCAGCTACAGACTCAAAAAGTATTAAAAAATGGTTAACAGCCTTAATTTTGGTTTGTCTGATAGGATTTCTCATCAAACTCAGTTTTATTCTTGTTATTGGGACCCTTTTCGCTGACTTTTTATGGAATAATAGAAAAACATTAACTTTTCAAAGTTTATTGAAATATTGTGTTGGAATGTTTTCATTTGGGTTTTTGTATCTGATTATTTTGTATTTTATACAAGTCATCTATCCCACTTTTAGTATTGACTTTATGCTGGGTCATGCTGAGGATTATACTGATAAACTTGGCAGAAATTGGATTCAGATAGTTGTTCAGGGAATAAAGGCCGTATTTTATCTATCACCACTTCTCATTGTGCCGCTCCTATTTACTTCCAAAGAAGTTTTCAAGCAGACTCGGATATTTTTCTGGTATCTAATTTTTGGTTTTATTTTTTATTTTGCTTTGTTTGATTTTTCTCGGGGAGCTCTGGATAAATATCTGATGTTCGTGATTGCGCCACTGGCTATCATCTCTGGCGCCATTATTGCCAAAATATTTAGAGCTGAAGATTTTTCTTGGAGAAAATTAAAATGGCCTATTGGTCTAGCAATAATGTTGGCCATCATCCTTATGGCTGCTAACTTTTTATCTCACTCCGTAATGCCTTTATATCCAAAAACAGAATGGTTCTCGCGAGTATTGCAGGGTCGTTGGAACTTTTTAAATCCGTTTAACGGCGGTTCGGGCCCCTTGGGATTTTATGTCTCCTTTCTTTTTATCGCTGTTTTTTTTATTATTTCTTTGACATTTGGTTTGATTGGTTTAATCAAGCGAAAATGGAGGCCAGCTTGTATTATTTTTATTTTAATTATAGGCGTTGTTTACAATGCAGTTTTTGCTGAAGAATTAATGTTCGGGAAAATTAACGGCAACGCTCCGCAAGTTTTACGCGATTCTGTCGCCTTTATAAAAAAATCAGATTCAATCAAACGAGTTATAACTTATAATGACACCGGTAATCAATACTTGTCAGCTATTAAGAAATATGAAGGAAGAATATACGCTACTCCGGATTCTGAATCCGGGTACAAAAAAAGGTTTTCGGAATTTAACGGCCAATATCTGATAATTGATATTCCCCATCTTTATGAGAATGGTTTTTACGGAAAATTTTTCACTAAATGCCGTGTTTTGTTTGAAACCGCCTCTGGCAGAATAACCGGTCGAGTGTATGATTGTCCGAACAGCAAAAGAATTATTGATAGTATATAATCTCTCTCATGAAAAAAGGTTTTTGGAAACGCTATTATTACGATTATTTGGAATCATTCGTTTCTTTTTTAGTGCCTTCGGGCGCCCAAAAACATGATTATATAGTGGCTTCTGATATTTTGGGCAACACTCGCGATATAGAGCTGTTTTTACGAGAAACGGGTCAAATTCTATCAAAAGATGGAAGAGTTGTTATAACGCAGTATAGCGCTCTTTGGGAGCCTATTTTGCGTCTGGCTTCAAGATTAAAGCTAAGAACGGCCATTATAGAGCAAAATTGGCTTACCATGCTTGACCTTAAGAATTTTGCCTATTTAGCTGGATTTGAAGTGGTTAAATCCGGCACAAAAATGTTGACGCCGATTTATATTCCCATTTTGTCTTTTTTGCTTAATAAGTTTTTAGCCAACATTTGGCCTTTTTGTCACTTTGGTATTTTTCATTATATTGTGGCCAGAAAAATGGGAATTCGCGCTACAGATCAAAAACCTTCTCTTTCAATTATAGTGCCAGCCAGAAATGAAGCTGGCACTATAGAAAAAATCGCCAGAGAACTTCCGGAACTCGGCTCGTTCACGGAAATAATTTTTATAGAGGGAAATTCTACAGATAATACTTATGAAAAAATTATTGAAGTGGCAAAAAAATTCAAGGACAAAAAGAAAATAAAATTTGCCAAACAAGATGGAAAAGGGAAGGGTGATGCCGTCAGAAAAGGATTTGAAATGGCAACCGGAGATATCTTGGCCATATACGATGCCGATATGACTGTACCAGCTGGCGAAGTCAAAAAATTTTACGATGCCATAGTGGAGAATAAGGGAGACTTTATTAACGGTTCGCGATTAGTTTATCCGATGCAGAAAGAATCTATGCGGGTGCTGAATTTTTTTGGCAATAAGTTTTTCAGTTTGGCTTTCAGTTGGATATTGGGCCAACCGATGAAGGATACGCTTTGCGGAACGAAAATATTATGGCGGGCTGATTATGAAAAAATAAAACAGGGTCGCAAGTTTTTTGGCGACTTTGATCCGTTTGGCGACTTTGATTTGCTTTTTGGAGCCGCCAAACTAAATCTTAAAATAATTGATTTACCGATTCATTACGGTGAACGAGTCTACGGCGCCACCAATATCAGTCGTTGGAAACATGGCTGGTTGCTTCTCAAGATGACAGTGTTTGCTGCTAGAAAGATGAAGTTTATATAAAATTAACCATTCTTTTTATCTGCCTTTTTACTTATAAATCCAACAAAAAACCTGAATCCCTTCAAATATCTTTTAATGTCTTCCCAGCTGTTTATTTTTTTTAACCGGCCCCAAATATATTTCGGTCTAAGATAAAATTCTCTCATAGCTTTTCTTTCTATCGCCTCAATTTCCTTTTTATCTTTGTAGCCATATGGCACAAAAACCGCATTCCAGATATTGTATTCTGAAAAATTTCCAGCCAAGGTTCCGTATTTTGGCGCATCCTTAAAAAGTTTGGTTCCCGGATAAGGGGTGGTTATGCAAAACTGGGCGTAATCGGGATTCAATTTTTTGGCAAAATCAATCGTTTTTTTTGCCATTTCAGGGGTTTCGCCTGGCAGGGCAATCATAAAAGAGGCCCTGATTTCTATACCGACTTTCTTGCAAAGCGTATTGGCATTTTCTATTTGTTTAAGAGTTGTTCCTTTATTTATATTATTCAAAAGCTCTTGGCATCCCGACTCGTAGCCAAAAAAAATATTCCAGCAACCGGCTTTTTTCATGCGGCAGAGGATTTCTTCGTCAACGCAATCAACTCGCGAGTAGCATGTCCAGGTGATATCAGTTTTGTTTTTAATTAGCAAATCGCAAAATTCACGCATCCATTTTTTATTGGCTGTCATCATATCGTCCCAAAAAGATATTTCCCTCACGCCGTAATTTTTCATCACATGGCGAATTTGCTCCACAACTCTCCGGGGGTTCATGGCTCTGATTTTCCTGCCGAAAACGGAATTTCCGGAACAGAAGCTGCAATTAAACGGACACCCTCTTATGACCACCATATTGATTACGGGCGTTCTTTTGTACTGATTGGCCAGGGGGATATATTTTTCCATTGGCAAAAGGTCCCAGGCGGGGAAAGGCAATTCATCCAGATTTTGGACAGGTTCTCTTTTGGGCGTGATTATGATTTCTTCTCTTCTCTTAAAAGCGATTCCTTTTATGCTAAGTAACAACTTGTAGTTATTTAAAAAATCATTTTTGAACCAGCCGCTATTTTTATATTTGGCGATTATTTCTTCGGCTGTAAGCTCTCCTTCGCCCTGAACAATCAAATCAAAACAATCATTCTGCTCCAAAATTTCCTTAGGTAAAATAGTGGCGTGATGCCCGCCCAGAACAATTAGAATTTCCGGTTTTCTCTTTTTTATTTCAACGGCAAATGCGGCTGCCCGGTTAAAATTTGGAGTCAAGGCCGAAAGCCCTATGATTTTAGGGTTGAGACCAAGAGCTTTTTCAACCATCCGGTTAAGATTCATGTTTTCAATTACGCCATCAATCAAACCAACCCTAATCCCTTTTTCCCTCAAATAAGAAGAAAGCTGGGCAATGCCCAAGGGCGGCAAATTGCCGCCAGCGTTTTTCCCTACATTTCTGGCGTATCTTTCGCTTACGGAAATTGGAGGATAGATAAACAAAATATCCATATTATTTAATTACAAACGATCTTTGACGGCTAAAATATTTGTAAATGAATCGCCTTTGGGGAAATTTTGCATAAATTGTTTGATGTTTGTTATTGATACGACTCGTTTTGCATTCTCGTCAATGTCTGAAAGAGAAAAACCAAATTCCACCAATTTTTTTAAATATGCCAAAGGATTGCCCCCCAATTTTATTATAGCTCTTGGATAAAATTCCGAAAAAATAATAAGATTGGGGTTTCTTCTTATTGTTTCTGTCATGCCCCCAAGGGCCAAAAATTCTGCGCCCTCAATGTCTATTTTTATAATATCAACTGCGGGGGAGCCGAATTGCTCCAATGAATTATCCAAAGTGTCGGTTTCAATCACCAAACATTCTTTATTTTTTTCATAAGCCAAAGAATGGCGGCCTTTGTTGTCTTCATCTAAATAAAGTTTACTCATCCCTTTTTCGTTTGATAGAGCTATTTTAAGCGGAATGACATTCGCAAGTTTGTTGGCTTCAATATTTTTTTTAAGAAAAGAAAAATTTCTATTTTCCGGCTCATAGGCAAATATTTTTCCTCTCGGTCCGATGCCTTTTCCAGCAATAATCGCGTAATATCCTATATTCGCTCCGATGTCGATTATAACCAAATTCGGTTTTAAACATTTTCTAAAAAGGTCAGCTTCCGTATTTTCAAAGGCCCCGAGCGCGAGAGCTCCCGATACTGCCACATCGGTTTGGTCAAGCATTATAATACCCTCGGGGATTGTTATTTGGGTGGGGATTCTGGATAAAATAATCTTATTCAAAATTGTTTTGAAGGCCGGCACTAGCGATGCCGCGTGATATATTTTTGCCGGCAGAGAAGCCGGTAAAAAAGTTAGAACTTTTCTTATAATTGAAACATTAGGCATAATTTGTTATAATCATGGGCTTAAACTTTATATGAAAGCTCATAGAGATGTTATCATAATCGCGATTATGTTTCTTGGTATTTTGTTTGCTTCAACATATAAACTTACTGAAAGTCCTTCGGTTTGGTATGACGAGGGAATATACATGCAAATTGCAAAAAATCTTGCCGATAACGGCTTGGTTGCCATGCGTTTTTCTCCCAGCGAGATTTTACATATATCAAAATTTACCGTTGAATATCCGGTTATTTATCCTTTGGCCGGCGTCTTTAAGGTTTTTGGATTTGGAATTTTGCAGGCGCGTCTGTTGATGGTTTTATTTATTTTAGGTCTTGCCGCGACGGGATATTTTCTTATTAAAAAATTATTTGGGCCCAATTTGGCCCTGCTCTCTCTGGCTTTATTAGTCGCCTTTCCACCACTATATGGCAATGGCAAGAGCGTGTTGGGTGAAACTCCGGGATTATTTTTTGTTTTTCTGGCTTTATTATTTATTTATTTTGTCAGAACAACCACGGAACCAAAAAGAAAATATGTGATACTGGCAGGATTAAGCGCCGGCTTGGCCATAGCGACAAAACCGCTTTTTCTTATATTTATTCCGGCTCTTATCGGCGGTTTGTTTATAGGCAGAAAACAAATTTCTCTTAAAGTATCCGATTTGTTTGTGGGCGTTATTGCAATTTTAATACCAATAATTTTATGGTTTGCGACCCAATTTCAGGCGGGTGATTCGTTTACAGAAATTTTTTCTTTCTACGCAAATCCATATTATTACACTTTTGGAGAAATGTTTGGCGTAATAATCAAAAATGCCAAGAATTTCTTTACCAGCATCGGCCCACTATATCTTCTTATAGTGATCACAATCTGGCTAATTTCTTTATGGACAAGAATTAAACGAAAAATAACGATTTATCCCGAAGAGGCGACCGCAGCCATATTTTCTTTGCTGTGCATGTTGGCTTATTTGCGCACCACTGGCATGTTTCGATATTTTTATCCCGCCCAAATAATTTCTCTCATATTTTTCCCTTCGGCTCTTTTATCGCTTTTCTCTCCGCCTAAAAAATTAATCTCTGTCTCTCTCGCAACTCTTTTTTCGTTATTGATAGCTTTTGGCGTTTATCAAATTTGCTTTGATTCTTGGGTGGCCTCGGCTTATGCCTCAAAGAAAACGGCCGATTGGCAAAAATATTTTGAGCAATTGCCATCTTCCAAATCAGTCTTTTTTTATGATACTCCGGAAGTGGTGATTTTTATGAAAGGCAATAATTATTATCAATATTTTGAACCGCTCCCAGAAATAATTATAGGCAGTAAGCAATTGGAGGTGATAAGGCGGGGTGTGGCAGATGAGATTATTATTGCCACAAATAAATTCAATAGCTCTGACAAGACATTATTTGTCAAATATCATTTGTCATTAAATTTTTATAAGTATTCGATTTTGAATAAAAATATTTCCGCAAAATGAAAATCTGCTATTTCGGCATATATAACCCAAATTATTCCAGAAACGACATTCTGTTGTCGGGGCTGAGCCAGATTGGTGTAGAGGTGATACAGTGCCGAACGGATTGGCAGGACCCCCAAAGATATTTCAAATTATGGAAAGTCCTTCGCGCCCTGCATAATGAATATGATTGCGTGTATGCCGCCTACCCATCGCCCGTTGCGACCATTCTGGCCAGATTGGTCTCATCCAAACCGGTGATTTGCGACGCTTTTTATTCCATGTTTGACTGCGTTGTTAATGATCGTCAAGAAGTGGCCTGGTGGCATCCGCGAGCCGTTAAACTTCTTGTGATCGATTGGCTCAGTATGGTATTTGCCACCGCGGCTATCACCGATACGGATGCCCACAGGCAATACTGGGCTTCATGGTGGGGGCTGAACGGCAAGAAAATCCACCCGGTTTATCTCGGCGTTAATGATAAAATAATTCACCCCATGCATGTGGCAAAAAAAGATTACTTCTTGGTTCATTGGCATGGCTCCTATATTCCCGCGCAGGGCGTGGATAAAATTATTGAAGCGGCCAAAATTTGCGTTGACGATCCCAAAATCCGTTTTCGGATGATAGGGGATGGCGCCGGCTTTAAAAAAATTCAAAAATTGGTTGAAAATTATAATCTTTCCAATCTTGAAATCGTAGGCCGTAGAGTTTCACTTTCCCGCGTCAATGAATATATGGCCGAAGCGGATGTTGTTTTGGGGTTGTTCGGGGATGTTGACCGGGCAATGCGAGCCATTCCTAATAAAGTGTATGAAGGATTAGCGGCAAAAAAAGCGGTTATAAATATGAATTCTCCGGCTTTGAGGGAGATTTTTTCTGATGAAGAAATATTATTTGTTAAAAACGATCCTCAATCAATAGCTAATGGTATTAAAATGTTGGCGTATGATTCTAAAAAAAGGGAAATGCTTGCAGATAAGGGATATAAAGCGGTATCAAGATATTTTCCGACACCCACAGCCCAGTCTTTGATAAGTATAATAAGTAAGTATGTCAATAAATAAATTTGTACCATGTTTTCATCACCTTGGATCAGAAAACCGGATTTTCAAAATGTAAAAGAAATCGATTATAACGATTATTGGCAATTTCGTGGTTGGAAGCTTAATTCCGGATTGAAACCCAGAGAGAAAATCATGCTTGATATTATTCCAACTAAATCCAAAATAGCCGATATTGGTTGTGGCAATTCGCTGCTGCCACTCAAATTAAAAGAAAAAAATTGTATGGTTTCAGTGGCTGATATCTCAAAAACGGTTCTTGATCAATATCGGGAATTGGGGATAAACAGTTTTGAAATTAATCTGGAAAAAATTGACAGTATAAAATTACCAGACCAATTTGATTATTTAATTTTAAGCGAAGTTCTAGAACACACTCGCAATCCAGAACAGATTATCAAAGCCTTAAAACCCTGTACTAAATATTTTTTGATAACTGTTCCCAACAGCGCCTCTTATCAATTTCGTTACGGACTGATGTTTGGGGGCAGATTTTTTACTCAGTGGATTTATCACCCGTCAGAGCATCTGCGTTACTGGTCCCATATTGATTTTTTGGATTGGCTTTCGGCTTTGGGGCTTGAAGTTGTCTTTGCTCCCGTATCCGACGGCTTCACATTTAGGGGATTATTGCCTTGGCTACCGAATTTATGGAAAAATTTGCTAGGTTTTCGAATGGTTTATCATTGCAAAGTTCTACAATCCTAACTTCTGGAACAGGAATAATGAATTTTAAACCTTTTTTTCTTAGTTCCTTTTCTTTCTCTAGTATTGCATCAGCATAATTCCAAGAAAGCAGAAGTGCGTAATCAGGGAGATCTTTCAATAATATTTCCGGAGAGACAACTAAAATATGAGTCCCAGGAGTATATTTGCCTTGCTTAGAAGGAGTAGTGTCGGTTATGTAATCTAGTATCTCCGGTCCTATCTTAAAATAATTTAACAATGTATTACCTTTGGCTGGCGCCCCATAACCCACTATTTTTTTGCCGTCTTTTTTCAGCTTTGCTAGAAGTTTATTAAGTTTTCCTTTGTTTGATTCAACCTTTTTGGAAAAATTTTGATAAGTTTTTGTATCTAAAAGTCCCATTTCAATTTCACAATCCAAAAGTTTGCGTACCGCTTCAGAAGATGTTCCTGAATTTCCCGCATAAACTCTTATAGATTCTCCATGAATGGGCACTAATTTTACATCGTTTACTGTCATACCCAAAGAATTTAATAATACCTGCAAACTATGCAATGAATGGTAGTAAAGATGTTCATGGTATATCTGATCAAATCCTCCTTCATTTAAGAGATTGCCGACCCAATGGACTTCAAAAATAAATTTTCCTTCCGGCGAGAGCAGTTTTTTTACGCCGGAAAAGACATCTCTAAGGTCTTCTATATGAGCCATTACATTATTTGCCACTATTACCCTTGCTTCTTTCATTTCAGATTTGATTTTTTCTGAAAGTTTGGTGTCAAAAAATTCAACAAGAGTTGGTACCCCTTCTTGGATAGCGGTCTTTGCCATATTGCTCGCTGGATCAATTCCCAATACTCGACATCGATCTTTAATTTTTGATAATAAGGCACCATCATTACTGCCGATCTCTATTACAAGATCATTTGAAGATTGGACATAATTATTTGCAATCTCTTCTGCTAGCCGATGAAAATGTTCCACCAGCGGTTTGCTTGCTCTTGTTGCATAACAATAATCCTGAAAAATAAGCTTGGGAGAAATTACCTGGCGGAGCTGTAAAGATTTGCAATTTTTACATAGCTGCACACCCAAAGGGAAACTCTCTTCCTTATCAAAATCCTTTTTCTCTAAAAAAGCGTTAGCCGGAGGCATTTCCCCGATGTTAAGAATTTCAAAAAAATCTTTACCACTGCACATCCCGCATCTTTTTTTGAGTTTAAATTTTTTCATAACTTTTCCACTCCGTTTCCAAGTATTCTTTTAAGGCACCCTGCCAATTTCTTTGGGTTTTAATTTTTGAAACCATACTCTCATTATATGTTCGGAAAGCGTCCATTTTAAAATCATTCATTTTAACTGGTAATATTTTTGTATTCTTTTTTAAAATTTTTACAATAGCCTCTGCAAACTCATATCTCGAACAAATATCTCGATTAGCAAGATTATATATTCCTTTTGCATCTTTTTTGATAAGTTTTTTTATGCTAGTAATGAGATCTTTACCAAAAGTAGGCGAACCAATTTGATCAGTAACAACTTTAATTTCTTTTTTATCTAACTGCCTGATTATTTTTGCTACAAATTTCTGGTCTTTTTCCGGCCCGCCTCCAAACATCCAACACACTCGTGCAATAATATAGTCTTTCAACATTCCTTTGATTATCAGCTCTCCTAAAAATTTCGACCGGCCATAATAATTTTGGGGGTTAGGTTCATCTTTTTCGTTATAAGGAGTCTTTTTCTGACCATCGAATACTCCAGCAGTGGAAACATAGACTAATTTAATACCTAATTCTTTAGCGGCCACTGCCATATTATAGGTGCCAATAGAATTTACCGTGTAAGCATACTCCGGATCTCGTTCGCACCTATCGACATCGGTTTCGGCCGCTAGATGAATAATGGCTTCGGGCTTATATTTTTTGCATACAGCTAAAACCTCCTTGAGGTCGATTACATCCAGAGACCTTCTGTTTGTTTTAATTCCAAAATCGGCATAACTCCCCACCATTCCGTCCGCTCCCGTTATGAGTACTTTATTTAGTTTTATTTTCATGATCGTTTTTTTTAACTGCCCAGTTAATTGTTTTAAACATTGAATCAAAAGTCCCCGCATCGGACCAAAAACCAGAAATAAATTCGGCTTTCATCTCACCCTTATTTATATAAACATTATTTACATCTGTTTGTTCAAATTCGCCCCGAGCGGAAGGTTTGAGTGTTTTTATGATATTAAACACTTTGTTATCGTACTGATAAACGCCGGTGACAGCAAAATTTGACGGAGCTTTTTTCGGTTTTTCTATTATTTCGGTTACTTTTTTGCCACTCAAAACTGCTACACCAAAACGTTCCGGGTCGAAAACTTTTTTCAAGAAAACTTTCGCTCCTCCTGTAAAATTTTTAAGCTTGTTCGAGAAGCTGTTTCCAAATACATTATCGCCCAATATAACAGTAACGAAATCACCACAACTGAAATCTTCGGCAAGCAAAAGTGCTTGAGCGATACCTCCGGCATCTTCCTGGACTTTATAAGTTAGTTTGGCGCCGAAATCCTTACCTGAACCGAGGTATTCAATGAAATCTCCTGCATGTTCTCTGCCTGAGACAACCAAAATATCTTTGATACCGGCCCGAAGGAGAGTCTGCAGAGGATAATCTATCATCGCTCGGTTAAAGAGGGGTAGTAGATGCTTATTGGTGATTTTGGTGAGAGGTAGCAGGCGGGTGCCTTTGCCTCCAGCTAAGATTATGCCCTTCATTTTATTTTATGTTTTCTCCATAAATCAATATGGGGATTAAAGACATTGGTTTTTTTTCTAATATGATCGATCCATTTCGGATTTTCAATATACCAGTTTACGGTTTTTTTAAATTCTTCATCGAATTCTTTCAAAGGTTTCCACCCAAGTTCTCTTTTTATTTTTGAATTGTTTATGGCATATCGGCGATCATGCCCCGGGCGGTCGGAAACAAACTCAAGCCATGATTTGTCCCGCCCAAAAAAAGAAAGGATAAGGCCTGCGATTTCCAAGTTATTTTTTTCATTATCGGCTCCGATGTTGTATACCTGTCCAGGTACTCCGTTTAACAAACACAATTCAAGAGCTCGGCAGTGATCCTCCACATGAATCCAGTCCCTGACATTTTTACCGTCCCCGTACATCGGCAGCTTTTTATTTTCAATCATTCTTAAAACAAAAAAAGGAATAAGCTTTTCCGGATACTGGTAAGGGCCGTAATTGTTTGAGCAGTGGGTTACCACTACCGGTAATTTCCAGGTAGAGTAATAAGCATTACATAACAAATCTCCTCCCGCTTTTGTGGCCGCGTAAGGAGCGTTTGGAAGAATGGGGCTTGATTCGTCAAATTTATTTTTTGAATCCAAAGGAAGCGATCCGTAAACCTCGTCGGTACTCACCTGAACATATTTTTTAACTTTATATGTTTTTATCGCTTCAAGTATATTAAAAACACCGACAATGTTTGTTTCTATAAATTCCCGAGCCCCAACATGAATGCTTCTGTCCACATGAGTTTCAGCTGCAAAATTTATTATATAATCCGGTTTGTATTTTTTGGCTAAACGATTAACGAGAATGGTATCTGCCACATCACCCTTAATAAACGTGTAGTTTGAATTTTTTTCAACATCTTTGAGGTTTTGAAGATCTCCCGAATAGGTGAGCAGATCAATATTTACGATCTTTACTGCCCCGTTTTTATCCAAAATATATCGTATAAAATTTGATCCTATGAATCCGGCACCGCCAAAAACCAGCATTGTACCAGCTAATTTATTAGGAATTTTCCCCATAATTATGCTAATATATCACATAATTACGCTTTATGAAAATCTGCTATTTTGGCATATATAGGCCTGATTTTGGCCGCAATAAGACCTATATTGACGGGTTGAAGCAAAATGGCGTTGAAATCATAGAATGCCGCGATGCTTCGCGCGGGTTCATAAAATTTGTCAGATTATTTTTTAAACACTGGAAAATCAGAAATGATTACGATTATTTGATAGTCGGTTATCCCGGCCATGTGGTTGTTTGGTTGGCCAAACTTATTTCCAAAAAGCCCGTAATTTTTGATGCCCTATGCACTTTATATGAAGGCGAAATTCTCTCCAGAAATTTATATAAATATAATTTTTTTATGAAATGGTCGGTTTTATTTATTGATTGGTTGGCGGCAAAATGCGCCGATTTGATCTTGGTTGAGTCAGAAGCTCAAAAAAATTATTTTATAAAAAAATTTAATTTATCAGGTGAAAAGGTCGTCAGAATTTTTACGGGAACAGATGAAGAAATATTTCATCTCGATTCAGATATTAAAAAAAGAGAGAAATTCAAGGTTTTATTCAGAGGTATGTTTTTGCCGGAAGCGGGGATTGAATATATTGTTCAGGCGGCAAAACTTTTAGAAGACAACAACGTAGAATTTCTTATTATAGGTAGTGGTGTGGTGGAGGAAAATATTGAATCGCTAATTAAGTCCTTAAAGCCAAACAACCTTAAATGGGTTAATCAATATTTACCAATTAATGAATTGCGGGAGAAAATGCTTGAATGCCATGTTTCCTTGGGTCAATTCGGAAACCATGTTCGTTTGCAGAGGACAATTCCGCATAAGGCCTTTGAATCGTTAGCTATGGGTTTGCCATATGTTACTGGTCAAAATGCCGCGGTTTCAGAATTATTAACTGATAGGGAAAATTGTTTGATGGCAAACAATGCCGACCCGAAGGACTTGGCGAAGAAAATATTGGAATTGAAAAATGATGAGAATTTAATACAAAAAATCGCAAATAACGGGTACCATTTATATGAAGAAAAATTATCTCCCATTAAACTTGGCCGCGATATTATTAGAGCTATTGAGGGATTGTAATTTGCCTGTTATAATGGCAGAAATGAAGGTTGATATTGTTATTCCCCTTTATAATGAAGAGAAAATTTTGGAAAAATCCGTAAAAACACTCGCGGATTTTTTACGCCAATCAAATTTTCCATATGATTATTCAATCACTTTAGCAGACAACGCCAGCACTGATAATTCGCAGGATATCTGCAGGGAATTATCCCACAGATACAATCAAGTTCGCTGCCTTAAAATTGGACAGAAAGGTAAAGGTTTGGCTATAAGAACAGCTTGGTCAAAAAGCGACGTGGATATTCTCGCCTTTATGGATATAGATTTGGCGTCTGATTTAAATTTTCTTAAGCCCCTCATAGAAAGCATAGCTATAGGCAAAAACGATATGGCCATAGGTAATAGGCGGGGGCAAAAATCGCAAGTGTTTTCGGACAAAATAACCAGGAGGTTTGCTTCAAAAGTTTTTAATTTTATGGTTCAAATTATTTTCAAATCGCCTTTTATTGACCATCAATGCGGCTTTAAAGCTATTAGCAAAGAAAAATTTAATTTGATTATGCCTTTTTTAAGTGAAAACGGTTTTTTTATTGATACTGAACTAATTATTGTATCTTTAGTTCATGGCCTTAAAATTCAACCAATAGATATTATCTGGCGAGACAACAGAAATTCTAAAGTGTCGCTTTTTGGCGATTCAATAAGAATGTTTGTTGATATTTTTCGCTTAAGGTATAAGTTAAACGGCAGATTATAATATATAAAAATGAAAATTTTAAGCATCAGTTTGGAAAAAAAACTGTTTTCAGAAGAATCAAAATCTCGGCAAAGAGTTTTGGACTATGCCAATTTATTTGAAAGGTTTGACCTTATTGTTTTAACGCCGCGCGGTTATAAAAGTCTTGAATTTGAAAATATACTTATCGCCCCGACCAATTCATTCAGCAAATTGAATTATTTGTTTAGCGCTTATTTTTTGGGCAAGAAAATGATCAATAAATACATCCACGATATTGTTAGCGCCCAAGATCCTTTTGAGTTGGGATTTGTCGCTTGGCTGTTGGCTAAAAAATACAAATTAAAATTACAAATTCAAATTCACGGAGATTATTTCGGTTCTCCATACTGGCGGAAAGAAAGCTTTTTGAACGGATTAAGATATTATTTGGGAAAATTTCTGCTTAAAAAAGCCGATTCGGTCAGAGTGGTTAGCAAAAGAACAAAAGACAGTTTAATTAAACTTGGTTTGATGTCAGAAAAAATCATGGTGGTGCCGATTTACTCGCCAATCAGTGAAAAAGATTTGAGCGAAAAAAACAAAAAAGAAAATAATAAATTTATATTTTTAACGGCCGGCAGATTGGTAAATGTAAAAAATATTTCTCTGCAGATTCAGGTGATGAAAGAAGTTATAAAAAACTATTCTAATATCAATCTTTTGATTGCGGGTGACGGACCAGAAAGAAATAAACTGGAAAATTTAAGTAAAAAATTAAAAATAGAAAATAAAATAAAATTTTTGGGATGGCAAAATAATTTAGAAGAATTTTATAAACAAGCCGACGCTTTTCTGCTTACTTCAAATTATGAAGGTTGGGGAATGGTGGTTGTTGAAGCGGCCAGTTTTGGTTTGCCCATAATTATGACTGATGTAGGATGTGCCGGCGAGATAATTGAAAATAAAGAAAGCGGAATTATCATAAAAGTTGACGATGAAAAAGCACTGGCGGCAGCAATGATAAAACTGATTCAAAATAGGGACTTTGGCATAAAAATAGGCGAAGAGGCCAGAAAAAATGTTTTAGCTTTGCCGGACAAAGAGCAAAATTTGGATTTATATAGAAAATCTTTCAATATTTAATCTAATGAGAAAAATTATTTTGATTCAGCCGGAAAACGGGTTAAATGAGGCGGCTTATGCGCCGCTTGGTTTAATAAGTTTGGCCGCTTACATAAGAGGCGATTTTGATGTCCAAATTGTTGATTTGCGTTTCAGTTCGGCAGATAAGCTTTGCGATTTAATTAAAGAGAAAAAACCTTTGGCCGTTGGTTTTAGCATGCTGACAGGCAGCTGCATTTTGCAAATTATAAAAATCAGCCAAAAAATAAGAGCTATTGATTCAAATGTAAAAATAATAGTCGGCGGCATTCACCCCACTTTTTTTCCGGAGCAAACTTTGGCGCACCCCTCAATTGACTTTGTTGTTATTAATGAAGGAGAGAAAACATTGAAATTGTTATTAGAAACATTGGAACACAATTTGTTTTTTGATAATATAGAAAATTTGGGTTGGAAAGAAAAAGGCCGGGCTAGAATAAATAAAATTTCGGAAGATTTTCTTGATATGAACGAATTGCCCAGGCCGGCTTGGGATTTAATTCCAGTGGAGCGTTATGTTAAAGCTCTGTCGCATAATCCCGGCGAACGGGTAATAGATTTTTATACCAGCAAAGGATGCCCTTTCCCGTGCAGTTTTTGCTATAACTTATTTTTTAACAAACGCAAATGGCGGGCCAAGACTGCTCAAAAGGCCTTTGAAGAGCTGGAATTTTTGCACAAAAATTATGGCATAAATTATTTTGTTATTCACGATGACAATTTTGTGGTAGACCGGAGTCGCGCTTTGGAATTCGGGCGACTTATAAAAGAAAAAAAACTTAAAATAAAATATTCAATTGACGCCCGAGTGGATTATTTTGATTATGTTTTTTTGAAAGAATTGAAAGACAGCGGTTTATGCGAACTGCGGGTGGGCTGCGAAAGCGGTTCCGACCGTATTTTGCGGGAGGTTATCCGAAAAGGCATTACGGTTGAACAAACTATCAAGGCGGTAGAAGTGGCCAAATCTCTGGATTTAAAATTAATGCTGTCGTTTGTCATTGGCTGGCCGACTGAAACTATAACCGAGAGACAAGAAACCGTTGACCTGATATTAAAATTGCAAAAAATTTACAACAAGGCCGCCTTTTATCCTTTATGGATTTATATTCCATATCCTGGTACGATTTTATTTAATAAAGCCTTGGACTTGGGGTTTAAACCGCCTCAAACACTGGAAGAATGGGGAAGCTATTTTTGGGGCAAGGCGCGCCTGCCCTGGATTAAAAACCACAAAGAATATGAAATTATCCACGAGCTGAGTCCATTTGCCTGGTATGGCAAGAGATTGAAATCTCTGACTGACAAATCGCCAAAAAATGTCGCGCGGCATCTGCTGATTAAATTATTTAGAATCCTGATTATTTTTCGATTCAAAAACAACTTTTGGCGCTGGCCAGTTGAAGTGCGAACTATAGTCTGGTTAAAGAAATTTTTTCAATTGTCGGCAAAGAGATATAATAGATTAAAATCTTTACATGGCTAAAATAACCATAAATCAAAACGAATGCATCGGCTGCAGTTTCTGCATGAACTGCGCGCCGGAATTGTTTAAGTACGATGAAAAAGATTTTAAGGGCAAACTAAACGAAAATGGCGAGCTGGTAGAGACATTGTTAATAGAATTAACCGATGAACAATTAAAAAAAGTGAAAGAAGCGGCAGAGGGTTGCCCGGCCCAGGCTATAAATATCACAGAGGTTTGATACTATATCTAATGACTTCTTTAACAAGCCAAGAAGAAAAAGAACTAGTAAGGTTAATAAATAAACTCTCTTTCCCGACACCACTCCCAGTTTTTGAAGCTTGGTGTCAAGTTTTTGGTACGGTTTGTGCCGAAGTTATAGTTATCAAAAATAAGGACAAAAATCCAGAAATATTTTTAACTTATAGGAAAGATAAATTTTTTAAGGGTTGGCATATTCCCGGTCGGGTATGTATTCCTACGGAAAAGATAGGAAATACCATAGAAAGAGTTTGTAAAGAAGAAATCAAAATGCCAATAACTAAAGAATCTTTTTTTGATTGGTTTGAAAGACCTTTTGGAAAAAATATTGGTGAATCTCCTAGGGGTCATGAATTTTCTTTTGTTTTTACGGCTGAACTAAAAGGAAAAAAAAGAGAAAATCAGATAGAAAAATTTTTCCCATTAAATAAATTACCTAAAAATTTATTGCCACTCCAAATACCCATAATCAAAAAATTATCATATTTTTATAAGCAGAAAGATATTAAACAGAGATAACACACTTTTTATTCTTTGCAAGAAATATTTTATTATCCAAAACAAGTATTTTATATTGCTTTCTGTCCTGCAATTAAAATTTTTGTCTATTTTTTTAATATTATGCAAACAATTAGTAAGGGTTTGAGAATATTTTGTAAAAATAAATTTATTTTCAATACCATTGATATTTTGATTTTTTGCTTTTATTTTTCCAAAAACATTGAACAATCTTATCCCATGGAAGTGATAAAAAATAAGTGGCCATTTTGAAGAATCATAATTTCTGATATTCCAAGAGGCCACATTTGCTCCGGGATTTTTTAAAACATGGACACCTTTGAATCTTTTTAGCCAATCGTTTAAGTAAAGTTGATCGCCAAACTTACCATCTTCATAATAATCAAAGCACCACTCCAGACATTTATCCCGCCACCAATTTAAACACTCCAAAGCGTTAGCGTCATTTTTGAAAATAAGCATGCCTACATTATAAATGCCGCTGGTTTTCTCCCTGAATTTTTGGTCTTTTGAAAAATTGTGAGGAATTATCATTATTGAATTATGACCAAATTCTTCATAAATTTCGTTTGGAGAATTGTAAAAATACAAATCAGCGTCCAGATAAGCCAGCATTTCCAAATCCGGATTTTGCTTGAAAATATAAAGGGGTAGGGAAGGAGTACATGTCCAGCAATATTCGGATATTTTACGACCGCTTTTAACCGCCAAAAGTTTTTCATCTTCAAAATCAGAAAGTTTTATGAGACTGGTTTTCAGCAAATTTAATTTTTTCAAGGCATCGTGACTTTCATCGTCAAAACACAGAATCCAAAGATGAAAATTTGGACAAAATTCCAAAAGAGAACCGTGCAAAGCCAGACCTTTCAAAAGATAATTTTTATCAAAATAAGTGCAGAAATTTCTGGTCATATTTTTTTGGCCAGAATTATATTATTCATATAAAGATCCTGGTTTTTCGGCAGAATAAAAGATATCAAAATACCCGCGATAGTGAACGGCGCGATAAATAAAACATAAAAACATAATCTAAAACGATAATTTTTCACGGGAATTATTTTATGCACATAGCAATTTATCAGCTGAAATACAACTCTTATGTCGCCAAGCGTCTTGCGCATTTCCATTATTTTAAAGCCGTGTTTTTGGAGAAGATGGGAAAGACCAAACGAAGAATATCTGGCGTAATCATAAGGCTGTTCATGCTCGTCCCAAACAAATGGAACAGTCAGAAGAACATTCCCGCCTTTCTTGAGCACCCGATTTATTTCGTTTGCAAATTCATCCGGATTGAATACATGTTCCAACACTTCTGTGGCTATAACCGAATCAAACCGGGAATCTTCAAAAGGGAAGCGTTTGCCATCGTAAAAAATATCAGCTTGTTTTTTAGCCCTGTTAGCTTCCGAATCAAATTCCATCCCCGCATACTCTTTGGCATCCGTAAAAAGTTTTTGGTAAGGCTTGCTGCCGCACCCGATATCAAGAACACGGCCTTTTATGTGTTTTGCCAATGAAAATATGTTTCGGTACAACTCTCGTCTGACAAGATAAAAAGGATTGATAAAGACACCCAAGAGTCCCGGATTGAATTGTTGTTTTTTTATTGTCTCGGAAATCTTTCCCATTATTTTATTTGACATCCAATAAATAAAGCCTCAATTTATCAAACAAAAACTGAATGGCATTGTGGCTTTCGTGGTATATTTTTTTGATGAGCGCGAACGGCTGTCCCGCTGGCAGTCGATCTATGATTCTCCTGGCTATTTTGTTGTAAACTCGATAGGTAAAATAACGGACGGCTTCCGCCGCTATCACTTTCCGGCCGACCAGCTCCCTTTTTCTTTTCAAATAAGCGTTCTTTATTTTTTGATGCATGGCCACCACTTCTTCATCGCTCATGGCTGAAAGGTTTACCGACAATCCGCCAATTCCTTTTTCTGAATTAAATTTTCTATAAAAATCCAAATGATCTTTGATTATCTTTTTCTCCAAGGCGATGCCGTACAACTGAGTGCCGGGGAAAGGGGTGGTGATAGAGAAAGCATAGAAAGCATTCTTGTCGTACTTCAAAGTTTCCAGCATCAAATCCATTGATTTCTGGACATCTTCCGGGGTTTCGGTGTATTGTCCGACCATAATGCTTACTGATGACAGAATACCGGCGTCTTTCAAGCGCCGCATGCCTCTTATAATTTGTTCAGGAGTAATTCTTTTATCAATAATGCCAAGCATTCTTGGCGAACCTGATTCAATGCCAAGTCCCATGATCCGGCAGCCGGTTTCTTTCATTTCGCGCAGCATTTCATCGCTCAGCCGATCTAAAATGTCAAAACGACAGGAAACCGAATATTCAATTTTCCGGCCGAGCCGCCTTATCGCCTCGGTCAATTCTTTGGCTCTGGTCGGAGTGGCTAATACCAAATCATCGGCAAAATACAACATATTGGCGTTATATTTTTCTATCAACATTTCCACCCCTTCAAACATATCGTCTATGGAGCGATAACGCGGCAGACTATGATGGTAGCAGAAATTGCAATTGAAAGGGCATCCTCGGCCGCCGTGAATGGCAACCACCTTATCATTGTACCGCCAATGGGGCTGGGCTTTCCCGACATAATATCGCCCGATATTCAGCCATTTGTCGGAGGGGAATAAATCATACGGAATTTTCGGCAATTTGGACATATTTTTTATAAAATCGCCCGGACCGGTAGAAAATAATTTGCCGTTCTCATTGATTATGATACCTTTGACTTGATGAACGTCCTGGTCTTGGCGCAAAGCTTTAACCAGCTCGTATAAAATAATTTCCCCTTCACCGATTACCCCGAAGTCCGCTCCGGTTATTTCTACGGCAAAATCCGGAGTGGGGGTTACCATCTGGCCGCCGACAACGACAGGGAAATTTCTGCCGGCTTTGTTTAAAAGCCCCACTAACTCTTTGATCGGATAAAGATCTGGATAAATAGTGCCGAAACCGACTAATACCGGCTTCAAATCAATTATTTGCCGGACAAATTTTTTAAAATCGGAGGGATTATTGGGCCTGAACAAAATCTTTACCTCCTCGCCTTTTTCAATCAAATAACCGGCCAGATATGCATACCCAAATGGAAAAATAAAAGAAATATCTTTGGGCACCAGTATAACCGGGCCTTTTTTGTTTGCGGTTTTATTCATTTTTTTTATTTCTTAGAATAAATCCCCGCAGCGCGATTTTTTCAAAAGAAGATTGCCAATCGGCAATCAAATCATATTTCGGCTCAAGAATTTTAATAAATTTACTTTCATTTATAATCCAAGCCGGATAACTAGCGTCATAGATTTTGGGATTTACTTTTTGCACGGTGATAAGGTCTTCTTCTTTGAAATATGGAGTCCTGTCTATAACGATATATTTAAAATCAAGGTCAACTATCTTTTTCATAAAAGCGTAAGGATCTTCAAGATATTGGAATGAACTTGAAGCCAAGAAAACATTGATATTATTTTCTTTTAAGCAATCTTCAATATCGCCAAAAAATTTAAGATGTTCATCTTCAAAAAATTTTCTGCCGCATTCAACGAAATTTTTCTGTTCAACAATATTCCACTTTAACTTTTTGAGATGCTTCAAAAATCCCATATTCTGGAAATAGCTGCTGCCGAGAGAGCCTCCAAAATCAATCAAAATCAATTCATTGTTGTTTTGCGAAGCAATCCATAATAGAGCAGAAAGAACCGGCCAAGAATATTGAATTTTATCAAACAAAACCGAGTCCCTTTCGTATGCCGCTTGGCCGTTTTTAACTTTAAGCAAAGAATCTTTTACTTTTTCCAAAATTTTTTCATCATCATAACCTCCGGAATCCGCCCGCGCTTCATGCCAAGCTTTATAATTTCCAAAAAACCCGTACCTCGGTCTTCCTTTTATGAGTTTTAAAATAATAGGCGGGGTGATATTTTTTATAAGGTTTTTAATCATTATGGCTTATGGAATGCTTCCAGTTTTTTGCGAATGGGAGATCGCTTTCATCTGAAGCCCAAAAATACAAATTGTGGCGGCTAGGAAATATAGTTTCAAAAACTGTCACGTTTTTAAAAAAGGGCGCCAAAAAATTTAATAAATCCTCTTTATTTTCAAACTCGTATTCATGGTGTGACAAAGATTTTTGGCCGTCGTCTTTTTTGACTATTGTGTAGCCGCTCAATATGCCCTCCTTATTCAATCGTGTTTTTATTTCTTTTAGAATATTGTTTATTTCTTTTGGGGTGAAGTGTTCAATTGCCGCATCCCATATAATGTTATCAAATTTTCCTTGGGGCATTTCACTTCTTATATCGGCCAGGATATATTCAACATTGGAAGCCGGGTTTTTATTTTTTGCCGTTCTTATTGCTTTTGGATCAAAATCGCATGCGATGATTTGTTTTGATTTTAAGCTGTAAAAATTTCTGGCGTTAAAACCGTCTCCGCAGGCCAATTCTAAAACATTGTTTCCTTTTAATGCCAAACCACTAAAAACACCCCTTTCTGTCCAAAGAGGATCTTTTTTTTCCAGCCATTGATAATACAAGTCAATATGATGGTCAAAAAATTCTGGCTGTGGCAGTATTCTCCATTGAGCCCACTTTAGATGTTCGTGCGCTTTTGACGCCCACCTAGATGCCAGAAGACATTCATATTTAAATAATATTTCTGAAAATTTCTTGACAAAAGATTTTATTTTTTCTTTCATATTTTTTATTCATTTAGAATTTTTTAACAAAATTTTCAATTTGATTCTTTCGAAAACGCTTGGCTTTAGGGACTTGAAATATTGTATAATACTTTTCTTAATTTTTCCATTTTCAATAATTTCAATTTTTTCAACATTTATTTTTCTATCCGAAACAATAACCCGGTGTGCGTTTGAGTCGCCTTTATGGGTGCCGCTGGCGTCTTGCCCTATGTTTTGAACAAGAGACTGGCCCGGATAAAGAGTCAGCTTGTTTTTAAGGAAGGCCGAAGCATACCAGCGAACGGCCCAGGAATCATTCTTTCCTTCAATTTGCCTTTTAAGCATACCCGAGTAATTATAAGCGCCGTCAAAATCAAATTCTTTTATCAAATTTCTTTTTTCTAATTCCGCTAATAGATTTTTTCCATCCGATTCAAACAGACCCCACCCTCTTTTCCAGGTGGCCCAGCCCCAGCAGTCCGCTCCTTTTATAAAAAATGTCTCCGGCAGATCTTTTTTTATGGGATAAATATATCCGTGTATGCTTATGACTTTTTCTTCTTTTTCATACAAATCAAGGGCATCATTCATGTATTCCAAAAAATGGGGAGAAGTGACCAAATCGTCTTCCAGTACAATAACTCTGCCGTATTTATTTACAATTTCTGTCACTCCGGAAATTATAGATTTTGCTAAACCAAAATTTTCGCTTCTTTCAATAATCTCCACTTTTCTGAATCCGGAAACCGTTTTTATATAATCTCTCACTTTTTGAACTTTAAGTTTCGCTTCTTCATCTTTCCCTTGCCCAGCGGAGTCTCGACGAAGTTGGGAGCCGTCACTGAAAATAAAAAGATCGCTCTCTTTAGCAAGATTATTCTGCTTCAAAGCACTAATTGTTCTCTTAGTATGCTCTGGACGGTTATAAACGAATAGAGCAATAGGCGCGTTTTCTTTTTTAATACTCTCTTGATTCATAGTGCATTTTGGCTAATTTAATAACCATGGGAGACATGCGACGCGATAACTTTCCATTGTGCGCCAATACGGCATAAAGTCCATCGGCAATGATAACACGCAAATTTTTGTCCCCCTCGGTTCTTAGGCGAAACTCTTCGGCGCGGGACTTATTATCGTAGTACTCAAGCTTGTAGTCGGTAAAATCATACTCTTTTTTCTTGGTTGGATATTTTCTATTCCAGGATAGGCGATGCCAAATTCTTATCAATTTATACAAAACTCGTTTATATAATTTTGTTAAGAAATTATTTTTAGGAGCAGCTGGCGGGTAAAATATTTTATCCAAAAAATAGCGTATTCCTTTTCGCATGGCCTCAGATTCTTCTTTTAGGGAATCATCATTCAGAGAATCTTGCCATTTTTTTATATTGTAAGAAATAAGGTCTTGTTTGCCTGATAAAATATCGTTTATTACTGGAACCATAGACTCTGGAGCCTCCGGCCATATAGTGTCATCTCCAAAATCAACAGGAACAGTTTCTCCCAAATCAAGCGAAGGAATAAAAGTGCGCCAATGGTAAAAACGCACTGCTTTAACAAGGTGTCGCCAAGCATATTTCATATCAATAATATAATCCAATTTTTTCAAGTATTCTTCCGGGGTAGTGGCGACTTGCATAAAATCATCATCCACATAAGTCAGATTGCTGGCATACGAAAGCACCGGCACTCCCAGTCTGGTCGCTTCATGGCCCATAGAAGACCAAGCTATCAAACAAATATCAGCCAGTTCCACCAGGTCATAACTTGAAATAGGATCATCTGGCCAAACAATAATAAAATTTGAAGCGTTTTCGGTGAATTTTTCTTTAAGCTGTTTCAGATGTTGGGAATCAAAACCAAACTGCCTCTTGCCTTCTCGCGGATGAATGCGGACCACAATTTGAATATCATCCCGTTTGGCGGCGTATTCGCGCAAAACCGAAAGCCATTCTGTTTGATTTTGAAAAGCGTCGACAACCTTCGAATCTTCCCCCCACACTTTCATTATGGTGTCCAAACCTGGACGTTCATCGCGACTGCTGGAATAGGCCACAACAGTTTTCTTTTTTGGATCCAGTTTTAATTTATTGAAGACATTAGCCGGGTCGCCTTCCTTTCTGGTGGAAAATATATGCGACCCCCCCGCGCCAAAAAGGCGAAACACAACATCATCCCAACATTCTTTTATATATTGCGGAACTATGGGAATATCTTTTATGTCGTTCCACTTTTGACAATGAAGATAAAAAAATAATGAAAATGTGGATTTCCAAATTAGAAATCTTGATGCATCTATATTAAAATGCACCGGATATGTTAAGGCCATACGCGATATGTTGTGAGTATCTGCGCTATATCTCACAGCCTGACTTTGGGCGTATTCATTAAATGTTACAAGCAGAGAGGGCTTGTGTTTTTGGCAAATACGGTCAGTTATGGCTATGGTCAGAGCCGTGTTTTTTATATAGGCCGAATACAAAGCCTTACGTTCATTGGAAAGGATTGGAGAGTATGGAAATTTGGTTTCAAGCATAAAGTCGTACTGAGCGACTTTTCCAACGGGAAAACCTCTATAAATTATGTTTTCCAAATCGTTATTTTTATCGGCAACCAAACTTTCTATTTCTTGCATAAGCTTTTCATCAACCAATTCAGAAATATCTATTGGTGAAAATTTATATTTTGACAAAACTTTTTTCAAAATCTCCGTATTTTTTTTGCATATTTCAGCTCTTTGTTCCAACGAAGCGTTCACCGGCATTTTATGCTTTACCATAATAGGGGAGCGCAGCATAATTCCCGGATCATAAGTAACAAACACTTTACCGCCCTGTTTTACTATGGAATCACCCAAAACAGAAAGCCCTCTTATAAAAGGATATATTCCGGCCTCGGGAATAAAAAGGATCACCGGATTGTTTGGATCGTTTATATTTTTGGTTTTTTCGTCCATTTTATCTTTAATTTGGCCATTTTATCATGGCTCGAGGCCTTTCTCAATACCATATCGCGGGCAGATACGCATATGTTTTTTGTTGCAAAATAAATAATAAAATGTTTATATGTATACCATGTATAACAACAAAACCATTCTAATAACCGGAGGCACCGGCTCTTTTGGCCAGAGTTTTATTAAGTTTCTTCTTACTAATTTCAAGCCCAAAAAGATTATTATTTTTAGTCGGGACGAATTAAAACAATTTAAGATGCAACAGGAATTGGCGGCTTATAATAATATATTGCGTTTTTTCTTGGGGGATATTAGAGACTTATCAAGGTTGCGTATGGCTTTTGATGGTGTGGATATCGTGGTGCATGCCGCCGCATTAAAGCAGGTGCCAGCTTTGGAATACAACCCATTTGAAGCGATTCAAACAAATATTTTAGGCACTCAAAATATTGTAACAGCCGCTCTAGACAGGGAAGTCGGGAAGATCCTTCTTATCTCTACCGATAAGGCGGTAAGTCCCGTTAATCTTTACGGGGCCAGCAAGATGTGCGCGGAGAAGCTTTTTATATCAAGCAATGTTTATTCAAAAGGTAATAATACATGTTTAAGCGTTGTTCGTTATGGCAATGTAATTGGCAGCAGGGGAAGTGTTATTGACACGATATTAAATCGTAAAGATAACGATCCGCTGCATGTTACCGACAACGACATGACTCGTTTTTGGATCACATTGGATCAATGCTTTGATTTAGTATCATACGCCATCAAGAATATGGTAGGGGGTGAAATATTTGTGCCGAAGGTTCCTTCAATGAAAATTTCCGATCTATTTAAAGCTCTAGCTCCGGATAAAAAAATTAAAGTAGTGGGGATGAGGCCGGGAGAGAAAATCCATGAAACTCTGATAACCCAAGAGGAAGCTATTAGGACTCACGATTTAGGCGATTATTATGTAATCATTCCTCACACACCAAGCACGGCGCATGTATTAAAATATAAACTTAAAAAACCGCTAGGCAAAGATTTTCTTTACACAAGCGATCTCAATAAAAAATGGCTCACTACAAAGGACATAAGAAAAATAGCCGGACTGGTTTAGCGTCATATGGTCGCCAAAGCGTTAATAATGCAGATATATCTTCTGTAGTTAAAGTGTTAGAATCGGATTGGCTCACTCAGGGTCCTAAAGTAAAAAAATTTGAAGAGAAGCTGGCAGAATATTGCGGAGCAAAATATGCGGTGGCTGTAAGCAGTGGCACTGCTGGACTCCATATTGCGTATTTGGCGGCCGGTCTAAAAACGGGGGATGAAGTTATTACCACTCCCAATACTTTTGCGGCAACATCAAATATGATTTTGGCGACCGGAGCCAAACCCGTTTTTTGTGATATTAGATTGGATACATATAATATTGATGAAAATAAAATAGAGTCTCTTATTACAAAAAAAACCAAGGCGATTGCGCCGGTGGATTTTGCCGGACATCCGTCCAATATGGATGCAATAAAAAAAATTGCCAAAAAGGATAAGTTGATTGTGATTGAAGACGCTTGTCACTCTCTTGGCGCTTTATATAAAGGAAAGAAAACGGGAACACTTGCCGATATGACTGTGTTTAGTTTTCATCCGGTTAAACACATAACCACGGGAGAGGGGGGCGCTGTTTTGACTAATGATATTAAATATTATGAAAAACTGAAATATTTTCGCTCTCATGGTATTGTGAAAGACAAGAATGGATTTAATAGCGTGATAGAGTTAGGATTTAATTATCGCTTGTCGGATATTGCTGCTGGTTTAGGAGTAAGCCAATTAAAGCGGCTGGATAATTTTGTAAAAAAAAGACGCAAATTAACCGCCGTTTATATAAAAAAATTAAAAGAAATAAAAGATATAATATTACCCGTTGAACACGAGGCCCTATCATCTTGGCATATTTTTGTTATTCGTTTGAAAGATTCAAATCGGCGAGGTGGGTTGATGGCTTATTTAAAAAAAGCTGGAATAGGGAATACGATTCATTATCCGGCTGTTTATTCGCATCCATACTATAGAAATAATGGCTATAAAAAATTTGCCTTGCCAAACGAAGAGTTATACCAGGAGTCCTGCCTTACTTTACCGCTTCACCCGCAACTTTCAAGATTGGGTATTTTATATGTGTGTTTAATCGTTAAGAAATTTTTTAATTATGTCTAGTCAATTTAAAATAGGACGGAGAATAATTGGCAGAAATAAACCGGTTTTTATCGTGGCGGAAATGTCGGGCAATCATAATCATGATTATAAAAAAGCTTTGAGAATCATAGATGCGGCGGCCAAAGCCGGGGCTGATGCTGTCAAATTGCAAACTTACACACCAGACACGATGACAATTGATAGCGACCTAAAATGGTTTAAAGTTAAGACCGACAATCTCTGGGACAAAAAGACCCTTTATGATTTATATAAATGGGCCTATACGCCATGGGAATGGCAGGCAAAACTTAAAAAATATGCCGAGAACAGGGGTCTTGTATTTTTTTCCACCCCTTTTGATGAGACAGCGGTGGATTTCTTGAATAAGCTCAAAGTGTCTCTCTATAAAGTGGCCTCTTTTGAAGTTCCGGATATCGGGTTGCTTAAAAAAATAGGCCAAACAAAGAAACCTGTTATAATTTCGCGGGGCATGGCTTCAGTAAAGGAAATTGAGCTGGCAGTCAAAACTTTAAGAGCAAACGGCGCACCGGCGGTGGCAGTATTGCATTGCGTCACTTCCTATCCGGCTACAGCCGAACAAATGAATTTGGCGACCATACCTGATTTGGCCAAAAAATTTAAGGTAGTTCCCGGACTATCCGACCATTCTCTCGGCGCCATCTCTTCAATCGCGGGGGTGGCTTTGGGCGCCTGTATTATTGAAAAGCATCTGACACTCAAACGTTCTGAAGGTGGTCCTGATGCCGGATTTTCTCTGGAACCGGCAGAGTTTAAAGAACTCGTAGAATCTATCCGTCAGGTAGAAAAAGCCGTTGGTCGCCCGTGTTATAAACTGACTCCTCGAGAGAAGCAATATAGTGTGTATCGTCGATCTTTATTTGTAGTCAAGGATGTGAAAAAGGGAGAAATTTTTTCTAAGAGCAACATTCGTTCTATCCGTCCTGGCTATGGTTTGTCTCCAAAATATTTAGATAGCGTTATTGGTCGGCGCGCTAAAATCGATATCAAGTCCGGCACGCCTCTGTCTTGGCGGCTTATTGCGAAATAATTTAATGAAAAAAATAAATATTTTGGTTACCGCGAGTAGCGGGGATATCGGACAGGGAGTGATTAAGTCGCTTAGAATGTTTGGTCGGAAAATGCGAATAATTGCCACAGACATAAACGCGGAAAGTTGCGGATTATTTCTTGCCGACAAGGGCTATATTATTGAGCCGGTGCTTGGAGATGAAAAGAAATTTCTCAAAGATATCATAACCATCTGCAATAAGGAAAAAATTGATATAGTATTCAGTTGCTTTGAGGCGGAGCAGATTGTTATCGCTAAAAATGTTGAAAGGTTGAAAGCAAGCACCAAGGCTTATTTTGTGGTTCAGCCCGAGAAAGTTTTGGATATTTGCAATCAGGATAAATTAGCAACTTACCGATTTTTGTCAAAAAATAACATAAGAGTGCCGGAAACCTACACAACAAAAAACGGCGCCGATAAGCTCATAAAAAAATATGGATGGCCGCTTGTTTTGAAGCCGAGACACGGAAGCGGCTCAAAAGATTTTTACATCATCAAAAATAAAAAGGAGCTGGATAAGAAGTGGCCAAATGTGTCCAATCCGATAATTCAGGAATATATTGACAATGGCAAAGATGAAGAATATACGGTGGGTGTATTTTTGACAAAGGATTCGCGGGCGCTTGGGGCGATAACCATGCTAAGAAAGCTTAAATTCGGCATGACTTGGCATGCTATTGCCAACCACCAAAAAGATATGGCGGATGTCGCAAAAAAAACGGCCGAAAGCGTTGGGGCAATCGGTCCGTGCAATGTGCAGCTTCGAAGAGATAAAAATCACCAACCTTGCGTTATTGAAATAAATGCCAGGATATCCAGCACCACAATTTTTAGGGCCATGCTGGGATTCAATGAAGCTTTGGCTGCAATAGATTATTTTCTGGAAAATAAACGGCCGGCGCTGGATTATAAGGACGGTTTTATCATGCGTCTATTTGGAGAACATATCGTTCCGCAGTTACGGTACGCAAAACTCAAAAAACAAGGCAGAATAACAAATATATGAAATCAAAGATTTACATAATATTTGACTGCTACAAAACGCTTATTTTTAAAAAAAATCTTGAAGAGACAATCAGCCAATTTGCTTGCAAAGAATTCAATAAAAATGTCTCTGTCAAATCAGTCCAAAAAGCGTTGGATATTGTCTACGATAAGCATAAATTTATTCACCCCCAATTTAACTCAAAAGAAGAAAGAGAAAAGTATTACATTTTATACAATAAAGAATTATTGGAAATTTTAGGGCTTAAGTCACTTGACGGGCAGGCGCAAGCCTTGAATAAGAAAATTGACACTTGCGCCAAATACGCGATTTATGAGGATGTGCTGGAAACACTCCAGTATTTTCATAATGAAAAAATACTGCTGGGGATTCTTGCCAACTGGACTGCGGGACTTGAAAAAATATTGCAGGAAACGGGAATTTTGAAATATTTTGATATTGTACGCAGTTCGTCGCAATCAAGATATGCAAAACCGGACCCTAAATTTTTTGAAGAACTTTTGCATGGCATGATTGGGAATTACGGAAATATTTATTATGTTGGAGACGATTATGAACTTGATATAATACCGGCCCGTTTGGCAGGGCTTATTCCGGTGTTGGTAGATAGGCAGCTTTCGCATCCGGGAGTGAATGACTGTATAAAAGTAAAGTCGCTTACAGATTTAAAAAATATAATAAAAATAAAGGTGAAAGAAAAATAGAAAAATTGCGACTAGCGTGGCTTGGCCGAAATGTCTCCCCTGGCCGAATACTCAATGATTTTTCTTATCTCGCCCATGACCAAAACGAATGAGTCGCAATCATTGCTTCCATCAGGATTTCCAGCCACAACAAACCGGGTTTCAGGCGGGAGGAATTTTGCAGCGGTCCTCTTTACTCTGGGAATATGCCACACGCTCGTTACAATGGCCAATCTTCTGAGGTCTTTGGTCAGCGGATCGGCAATCAAAGTTTCAAACTGGGTTTTGGTGTTGGCAACGCCAGTCTTGCCGCAATCCTGGAAATGAGTCAGCGATTTTGGCGAGCCGAGCCGCTCCATAAGGGAAAGAATTTCTTCTCTCTCTTCCGTTACTCCGCTGAAAATTATGGGAACCGGGTTACTCAAAGTCCTGAGTATATTCAACCCAAGGTTTATTCTAGAAATATCCACCCGACGTGCCGGCCCCATAAGCACAACAATGCCGTCTGTATTTTTTGGGACTGTTTCGGGCGAACTCTTATACAAATCAATGAATTCATTTACAAGATCCATCATGGTCATTAGTGTAGCTCTCCTTTTCAAAGACGTCTAGCGTTTGATTATAAAAATATTATATACTTTGTCAAGTTGCTTTAAGTTATTATTTGTATTATTCTAAACAACGGAGAGAAACCATATGAATTACATAATAGCCACTATTAGGCCCTGGAATATATCTTTTTTTAAGAAATATTTCGGTCGAAAGAAAAACTTCCATCTTATTGCGCGCAAGGAGGATCTGACGCTCAATAAGATAAAGAAAATAAATCCGAGATATATCTTTGTTCCACACTGGTCATGGATTATTCCGGAAGAGATATGGTCAAATTTTGAGTGCGTGGTTTTCCATATGACTGATCTTCCATATGGCCGCGGCGGCAGTCCGCTCCAAAATCTGATTGTTCGCGGACACAAAAGGACTAAAATAACAGCTCTCAAAGTGGATGGGGGATTGGATACTGGACCTGTTTATCTCAAACGCAAGCTTTCCCTGTTCGGAACGGCGGAGGAGATATATATCCGCGCCTCGGAAATGATTTTCGGCGAAATGATCCCCCTTATCGCAAAGAGTAATCCAAAGCCGAAGCCACAAAAAGGGAAAATTGTTTCCTTTAAGCGGCGTAAGCCCGAAGACGGAAAGATTTTGGAAACCATGCCAATGGAAGAAATTTATGATATCGTTCGTATGCTTGACGCTCCGGAATATCCCAAGGCCTTTATTGAGGGAGAAAAATGGAGAATGGAATTTTCGGAAGCCGAGAAAACAAAAACCGGCCTCAAAGTGTCGGTAGAAATAAAAGAGAAATGAAAACAGGAGGAAAAAAAATAATGGTTATTGTCGCTCACCCGGATGATGAAATACTGGGCATCGGCGGGACCATACTCAAACATGTGGCGGAGAAAGATGAAGTCTCCGCCCTTATTTTGGGCGATGGGGAACTTTCTCGCAGTACCGCCACTTCAACTGACACAAAAAGAAGGGAAAAACAGGCAGAACAAGTAAGCAAAAAATTGGGATTTAAAAATTTGTTTTTGGAAAAACTTCCCGATAATCAATTTGATTCTATTCCGCTTCTTTCAATTGCTAAAATTGTTGAAAAATATATAAATAAAATAAGGCCGGATATAATTTATACCCACCATGGCGGAGATTTGAATATTGACCACAAACTGACTTTTCAAGCGGTTCTCACTGCTTGTCGGCCTCAGCCAGGATTTTTTGTAAAAAAGATTTTTACTTTTGAAACTCCCTCTTCTACCGAATGGGAAAATAAAAACTCTGGAAAAACATTTATGCCAAATTTTTATAATAATATAACTAGTTTTATAGATAGAAAAATAGAGGCATTAAAAATATATAGGAATGAAATGCGCTCATACCCCCACCCTCGATCTTACGAGGGAATAAGGATTCTTGCTAAATATCGGGGTATGAATGTTGGATATGAATGTGCGGAGGCCTTTGAAATTATAAGGGAATTGAATGATTAAAATATAAAAATCGGATAAATGGCCTATTTAATTTTGTAGTACCCGGTAATCTGTCTTCCAAAACCAAGTTCGGCCATTGCTTTGTAAAGATTAATCGTTGCTTTGATTGACACATTATTAAACAAATTTTCCAATTTAATCCTGGCCTGATGGGCGGCCGGTCCCTTGGACTTATCTTTGATATAATTGGAATGGGGATTTGATAAAAATATGTCTATTGGAAAATCAGCCACTACTTCTTTTTCTTGCCAGCCGGCATAGCTGCAGATTTTTTTTAAACTGTTTTTTTCAAAATAAGAGATATGGTCCGGGATAATCACCCAAAACGGATTATCAATCATTTTTTCTTTCAACAAAAAATTTTGATAAAATGAAAAATCATTCGGTACCGTAACAATCAGGATCGTGTTACTGCGGGCAAGTTTTTTTATTTTTTTTAAGAGTATTTCTGGTTCAAGCACATGCTCCAAAACATTTTTCAAGCTGATTACATCAAATTTTCCTTTTTTGCTTATGAGTTCATCTATGCTCCTGTAGATGTCGCCGATCTTTACCATGGAAAGACAGGCGGGGTTCATTTTTGAACAACCAAATCCGCTATAATCTAAACCCAAAACATCCCATCCTCCCTTTTTAAAAAAATCAATCATATAACCCTCTCCGCAACCTATATCTAAAAGGCGTTTGCCTTTCGGAATCAGTTTAGAAATAATTTCAAACCTTTGTTCATCTTTCGCATTAAAATACTTTATTTCTTCGTTGGAATATTGAGAGCGATAACTGCCACGTTCGTTTTGATAATATTGTTTTGAATAAAAATTCTCCAATTCTTTTTGGGTTGGCTTATTTTTAACTTGGAAAAATCCCAATTTATGCTTTACAAGCTGGTTCGTCCTTCTCATATTTAATGTTTGCTATTATATATCAAATTACATTATAAACACTAGCAATATTATATTTTTAATGATATAATTAACAAAATTTAATGAATAGCTTATTAAACAAATTAATACTGGGCACGGTTCAATTTGGTTTAAATTACGGAATTAACAATCCAAATGGAAAACCGGCAAGAGAGAAATCTCTTGCCATGCTTGATTATGCTTGGCAAAAGGGCATAAGGATTTTTGATACTGCCTATAATTACGGCGAAGCGGAAGAAATTTTAGGGGAATTTATTAAAACTAGAAATTTAAGCGCGGAAATAAAGATTATTACTAAATTAAAACCGAATATTATGTCTGAATCTCACGGAGAAGCTCTCGATATTATAGCTAACAATCTGGAGGAATCATTAAAAAGATTAAATAGAAATTATGTGGATGGTTATCTTTTTCATACTCCGGCATATATATATGATAATAAAACGGTTGACGCTATGGTAAACCTTAAAAAACAAAAATTAGTCAAAAACATAGGCGTTTCTATTTATGAAGAAAACGATGCTGTCTATGCGGTTGAACTCAATAAATTTGATTATATACAAGTGCCGTATAGCATTTTTGACCAAAGATTAAACAAAACAAATTTTTTTGAAATTGCCCAAAAAAATAATGTGACAGTTTTTGCGCGCAGCGCTTTTTTACAGGGTCTGTTTTTTATGTCAGAGGAGAAAATTCCTCCATATTTGGAAATTGCCAAGCCATATTTGAAAAAGCTTGATAAAATTATAAATAAATATAATCTGTCTAGACAACAAGCGGCTCTTCTGTTTTCCTGCAAAAACAAAGATATAAATTATACGGTTTTTGGCGTGGATGATCTAGATCAGCTAAAAGAAGACATAGATATAGCAGATAAGAATAAGGATTGCGATAACTGCATAAAAGAATTGAAAGAAAATTTTGTTGATGTCGAAAAAAGCATAATATTTCCCAGCTTATGGAAAAAATAAAAACAATTTGCATTATTCAAGCCAGAATGAATTCTACTCGCTTGCCCGGCAAGATTTTAATGAAAGCCGGGGGCCGAACAATTCTTGAAAATGTTTTGATTAGAGTTGGTCAAGCAAAAAAAATAGGCAAAATTGTTGTCGCTACTACTGATAGAAGAGAAGACGATGTTACGGAAAAATTATGCCGGAAAATCGGCGTTGATTGTTTTCGCGGTTCGGAAAATGATGTTCTGGACAGATTTTATCAATGCGCGTTGTTTTATCGCAACTATTCTGTGATCATCAGAATTAACGCCGACTGCCCTCTAACCGATCCGCAGATTATTGATAAAGTAATAAATATTTTTTTTCGGGAAAAAGTTGATTATGCCAGTAATGTTATCCCACCAACCTTTCCGGATGGTCTGGATGTTGAAGTCTTTTCCTTTAATATTTTAAAGAACATGTGGAAAAAAGCTAAAAAATCGCATGAGCGAGAACATGTTACCGCCCATATCAGAGACAATCCTCGGCGGTTTAGAATAGCCAACTTAAACAACGAGAAAGATATATCAAGATTTAGGTTTACGGTTGATTATAAGGATGATATCAAACTTATCAACAATCTGTTAAAACTCTTGCCCAGAGATTTTGTCTTAGAAGATATTTTGAAAGTATTGAAACAAAATGATTCCCTGATTGATATAAATAAAAAATATAGACGGCATGACGGATTTAGTAGCTGGAAAAAAAATTGCTTTAATTTTAAAAAATAATATTTTAGAAACAAGAGCTGTATTACAATGAAAAGAAGAACCTTAAATTCAAAAAGATTACTGGAAAGAGCAAAAAAAGTGATTCCGCGGGCTTCCCAAACCTTAAGCAAATCTCCTGATCAATTTGTGGAAGGGGTGTCGCCCTACGCAATCATAAGAGGCAAAGGCTGCGAAGTCTGGGATGTTGATGGTAACAAATATATTGATCTCGCTTCCTCATTGGGAGCGATCATTTTGGGTTACCAACATCCGCTTATTGAACGATCGGTTCTCCGTCAACGCCAAAAAGGGACAATTTTTTCCATACCAGGCGATCTTGAAGTCGTCTTGGCTGAAAAGATTGTCGGCCTGCTGCCTTATATCGAGATGGTGCGTTTTGGTCTCAATGGTTCTGATGTTACTACTGCCGCTATCAGAGTGGCTCGAGCTTACACCGGGCGCGACCATGTTGCCAAGTGCGGCTATCACGGCTGGCCGGATTGGGCAATTGCCACCAATCCTCTCCGCAACAGAGGTATTCCGGAGGCGGTTAAGAATTTAAGCCATGAGTTTAAATACAATGATTTGCCTAGTCTTGAAAAAATTCTAAACGATTATCCCAATCAAATAGCCGCGATTATTCTTGAGCCAGTCAGTTCTGCTCTGCCACACCCCGGTTTTCTTGAAGGAATAAAAATACTAGCCAGCAAACATAAAGCGGTGCTGGTTTTTGATGAGCTGGTTACTGGTTTTCGTTTGGCCATGGGTGGCGCCGCGGAATATTTCGGTGTCATTCCGGATCTGGTTTGTTATGGAAAAGCGATTTCCAACGGCGAACCACTCTCGGTATTGGGCGGTAAGCGAGAAATTATGGCGACTTTGAATGCTGGTGACATATTTTTTTCATTTACCTATGCCGGTTATCTGCCAAGTATCGCGGCCGCGTTGGCAACCCTTGATTTTATGAAGCGAAACAATATTCAAAAAAGATTGTGGGAAACCGGGAATCTGCTGATCAAAAATTACAATGCCCTTGCCAATGAATATAAAATCCCGACGAAAGCCGTGGGTATCGGTCCTCATCCGGTATTTGTTTTCAAGGACAACGACGGAAATGATGATCTCGTTCTCAAAAGTTTGTTTATTCAAGAGACAGCCAAAGCTGGTATTTTGACGAGTTGTTCCAATGTTATGAATTATTCTCACACCACCTCTCACATCGCAGAAGTATCGCGACGATTGGAAAAAGTTTTTGCGATTATGAGTAGCGCATTAAAAAACGGAAAAGTTGGAACCTTGCTTGAGGGTCCCGTTATAAAACCGCGCAATAAACCGGTTTAATAATTAAATTATAGTTACCCCCAAATCTCTCAGCTCTTGCCGGCATTGAGTCGGATTTTTGAACAATATTATATGGAAACCGAGATGCTCAGCGACTTTGATATTGGTTTGCGAGTCGTCAATAAAAACAATGTTTTTTATCGGAATATTAATTTTTTCAACGGCAAGTTCAAAAATTTTAGGGTCCGGTTTCATCAAGCCGACTTCGTTTGAAAAAATAGCATGATGAAAATATTTTTTTACTCCATATTTTTTTTTAATATCTTCCGTCATTTCAGCCGTTAAATTAGAAAGAAGCAATGTTTTATATTTCTGTTTGAGATTTAAAGCAAGCCCAAGCATTTCCGGATAGATTCTGTAAGAAGCAAGATATGCGTCGCGCAATTCTGTTTCGGACAAACCTGCAGGACCCAAAAGATTGGAAGATTGCTCCCAAAATTCTTTGCTGTTTATCGTGCCGGTATAATAAGCGTGTTGGATAGATGCGGTCTGTTCACCCATTTCGTCAACATTCAGGCCTGTTTGAGTCGCTAGGGCTGGATGTGAAAAAAGTTCACCAGGAGAACAAAACACTCCCGCCCAGTCAAAAATAACAGCTTTTATTTTTTCAGCATTTTTCACGCCCATGTCCTTATATTACTCGAGACGAAATTTTTGTTATATATTGACACTTTATAAATTAAATGCTGGTTTGTTTTGGGGTTCTATGGTATATTTTAATGCATGATTTTTCAGCCCAACAATCACAGCAAGTGGAAGATACATTATAGACCTGTCAGCCAAAAAGAGGCCGAAAATGTGAAGAACATTGCCGGTTCCTGCTATGGCATTGAACCCCAAAATATTTTAACTATTGAACAAGTTGATGAAGCGGAAATCAACAGCAATAATTTTAAGATTACGACAAACAAAAACACATATTTGCTTCGGCGTTATATGGGTGTTAGAAATCAGGCGGCGATAGGGGAAACTCTTAAACTTATGGAAAAACTTTCTATCAAAGGAGTGAATGTGCCACATTTGGTGCCGTCCCAAAGCAAACAATTATTTGTTATAGATGAGAATAACCCATACGCGCTTTTTATATTTCTCAATGCCGACCATTATCGGGGGACGCGCCAAGAGATTGAAAGCGCTGGCAGGGAAATTGGTAAATTGGATAAAGCCCTGGCTTGTCTGCCTATAACGGGCAAGCAGCGAAAAAAGCTTTCATTGCTAAAAAAAGTCAGAGAATTAAGGTCGTATAATCTTTCTATATGGAAAAAGATATTTCAAGAGGCGCGCCACCAGCAGAAAAATAATCCAAAGGACCAGTTTCATGCTGATCTTCTGGTTAAAGAGGATTTTATTCTTAAAGATGTTCGCAATGTTATAAAACAAAAACCGCGCAGTACCGCTTGGGGCATTGTTCATTTTGACCTTCATCCCCACAATCTTTTAGCTAACGGCAAAAAAATAGCAGCAATTATTGATTTTGATTCATTGCATTATCTTGAAAAAACACGCTCTCTCGCTTTTGCTCTCCACAGAATGGCGCGACAATATATTATATTTAATAATCTAACCGACTATTCAAAAGTGGCAGCGGAAGCTAAAAATATTTTTCTTAATGCATACCAAGATATTTGCCCCATAGATAAAAAAGAACTTGCAACAATACCATATTTTATTCGAGATGAGGCATTGTCTAGATTGACCCATGCCATGAAAGACAATTATTTCAACAATAATCCGGCGTGGCGGCAAGACCTTTTCAAACAAACTGCCCATATGGCCGAGGCAGTATATTTTTAATTATTATTTTTGCCGAACCAATCTAACAAGAATGAAAAAAATAAAATTAGAGGGAACCCTTATTTATTTAAGACCGGTTGAAATCTCCGACGCCACCAAAGAATATGTCGGTTGGCTTAATGATCCGGAAGTCAACCAATATCTGGAGAGCAGGTTTTCTAAACATACGTCAAAAAACTTAAGAGAATATATTAATAATGTCTTGAAAGATTCCAGTTATATATTTTTGGCTATTATTCGTAAAGATTCTGATAAGCATATAGGCAATATAAAATTAGGTCCTATAAACAAACATCATAAATTTGCTGAAATCGGAATTATGATTGGCGACAAAGATTCTTGGGGTCATGGCTATGCCAGTGAGGCCATTGGTCTTTTGTCTGATTTTTCTTTTAATAGATTAAAGTTGCATAAAATTATAGCTGGGGCATATGAAAATAACACCGGTTCAATCAAAGCATTTACCAAAAACGGTTTTACAATAGAAGATGTTAGAAAAGAACTCTTTCTTTTTAACGGCAAATATATAAACAGCGTTATGATGGTAAAATCTATTTTATAATTTTTGAAGGCAAGGAGAAGCTACCAGTCAGTTTTTTTTCTTCTTCATTTTTAGCTTCTATAATAAGCGGTTTGGTTATGCCGTCAACAATATCGTAGTTTGTTGGAGTGCCTTGTTTGGTGGCCGCTTCGTCACCCAGCCAAAAATACAATGAGTATTCACCCGGCCTTATAATCGTCAGCTCTACTTCTATAGTTGCCGTGCCGGTTTCATTTTTTGCCACGACGCCGCTTTTTATTTCATAACGTATGCTAGTGAGCAACTCCCTGGTTTTGTTTGAAAAAAAACAAACGCTGGCATGAAGCCCCCGCATTTCTTCACAAACAACATAAGACATTTTGAATCTGACGGCCTCTCCCGTCTTAAAAATGTTTCTTTCTTTGTTTAAATCATCCAAAATTTTTATATCAGTAAAACTCAAAGTCCCCGAACCTCTTCGGCTTTGATTTTTTCTGTTTCCTCCTTTGTTTATTCCAAGTTTTGTGTCGCTTTTATCATAAGCCGACAAAGTATCTCCCGTATTTCCTTTGAAAGTGATTTTTCCCTTATCCAAAAGAATGCAGTGGCTGCACATTCTTCTTATGGCCTCCATATTATGGCTTACAAAAAGAATAGTTCTGCCTTCTTCTTTTGTTATTTCCTCCATCTTACCCAAACATTTTTTTTGGAACTCGGCGTCGCCCACGGCCAGAACTTCATCAATTATCAAAATATCCGGTTCCATATAAGCGGCTACTGAAAAAGCCAGTCGTACATACATACCGCTTGAATAATATTTGACTGGTGTGTCCAAAAATTTTCCTATGCCGGCAAACTCCACAATCTCGTCAAATTTTTGGGCTATCTCCTTTTTCTTCATGCCCAAAATAGCTCCATTCAAAAATATATTTTCCCGGCCGGTCAATTCCGGATGAAAGCCCGTGCCGACTTCCAAAAGCGAGCCGACTCTGCCTCGTAAAATAATCTCGCCCTCGGTCGGGGGGGTGATTTGAGAGAGGATTTTAAGCAGGGTGGATTTGCCCGCGCCGTTGGCCCCTATAATTCCCACCACTTCGCCTTTTTGAACCGAAAAATTGACATCTTTAAGGGCCCAGAATTCTTCCTTTTTTTCAAATCCGGCAACTTGCTTGGCTTTTGATTTCAAAAAATAGAAGGGGGATTTAAGCACATTCATCAAAACATCGCGCAAAGCCACATAGCCACCACGCTGATGGGCGATATTATATTTTTTGCTTATATTTCTAATTTCTATAATCGGTTTTTCCATAATTTTCGTCTATATTATGTCGGCAAAGTAGCGCTCGGTTTTTTTAAATATGTATATTCCGAATATAAGAAGAACAAACGTGCCCGCCAGAGAAATTTCCACCAGTAACCAGTTGATGGGTGAAGTGCCGAGTATGGCCGCTCTGGCGCTTTGAATAACACCCATCATGGGATTAATGGCCAGAAGAAAAGAATATTTGCCGGCGATGGAAGCGGGATAAATAACCGGAGTAAGAAACAAAAGTATCTGTATAAAAAAAGGCAAAGCATACCTCACATCTCTGTATTTAACATTTATGGCTGCCAAAAAAAGTCCCAACCCTATAGAGGCCATGAAAGTAATCAGAAGCAGAAGAGGCAAAATCAAAAGGCCCGAAATATGGGGCGTATATCCGTAATAAAACATAAGGCCTATCAATATTAGGGTGGCGATTAAAAAGTCTATAAATTTGGTTATTACACCGGAGACCGGCAAAATTAAGCGAGGAAAATAAACTTTGGTAATAATAGATTGGTTACCAATGAGAGAACCGCTTGTTTCAGAGAGGGCGCTGGAGAAAAATTGCCAAAACAAAAGGCCGACAAAAACAAAAATGGGATAAGGTACTCCGTCGGAAGGCATTTTGGCTAGCCCGCCGAAGAATATGGAAAAAATCACCATGGTAATAAATGGCTGAAATATGGCCCAAGCCACACCTATAAAGGTCTGCTTATAACGAACCTTTAAATCACGCCAGGTAAAAAAATACAAAAGCTCTCTGTATTGCCAGAGCTCTTTAATATCCTTCAAACTAAATGTTTTGTGTGGTCTAATAACCGTCAATTCCATAATGAGTTATAATAACAGAAATAAGAAATTTTTTCTATCTTTTCATTTTATTTTTATATTTGGTATACTTGCATTTATGTCTAACAATCAACTCAGATATATTATTTTGGCCGGGCTTTTTGCCATACCGTTTGTGCCGTTTATTGTTGCATCCTCGCTTTTCTTTCCTTTTATTACAGGCAAAGCTTTTGTTTTTAGGATTATTGTTGAAATCATCTTTGCCTGTTATCTGGTATTGGCCATCAGAGACGAATCTTATCGGCCAAAATTTTCTTGGATATTAAGCTCCATTTTTTTGTTTCTGTTGGCAATGGGGGTGGCTGACATTTTCGCTCAAAATCCATTCAAAGCTTTTTGGAGCAATTATGAAAGAATGGAAGGTTACATCACCCTTTTGCATCTCGGCGCTTATTTTTTGGTTTTGAGCTCTGTCCTAAAAACTCAAGAAATATGGAATAGACTTTTGGCTACCAGTCTTGGCGCTTCGGCCATTATGGCTACTTATTCTTTTTTGCAAATCGCCGGAAAGATTAATATCAATCAGGGAGGAGTAAGAGTAGATGGCACTTTGGGCAACGCTTCTTATCTGGCCATTTATATGGTCTTCCATATTTTCTTTGCCGCTCTTCTGTTTGTCCGGTCCAAAAGTTTGTGGGCGAAAATTTTATTGGGGATTGTTTTTCTGGCTGATTTAACCGTGCTTTACTTTACCGCTACCAGGGGAGCCATTTTGGGTTTAATTGGCGGAGTTTTTATAACTTTCGTTTTTCTGCTGTTGAAATCTGAGAAAGGCGACAAAATAAGAAAAATGGCTGGCGCAAGTATTTTAGGCCTCGTTATTTTTGTGGGTTTGTTTCTATCCGTGAAGAATGCTGCTTTTGTCAAAAATGACTATGTTTTGAGTCGATTTTCCTCTCTTTCACCTTCTGAAATAAAAACCCAAGGCAGATACTATGTTTGGCCTATGGCCATCAAGGGATTTATTGAAAAACCGATTCTGGGCTGGGGGCAGGAGGGCTTCAATTTTGTTTTCAACAAATATTATGACCCGCGAATGTATAATCAGGAACCGTGGTTTGATCGGGCTCATGACACTTATCTTGATTGGCTGATTGCCGGCGGCGCTTTAGGCCTGCTTTCCTATCTGGCAATAATTTTCTCCCTTTTTTATTACATAATTAAAGCCAAGGACGATTTATTGGAGAGAAAAGACAAGGCCGTAATATTGGGCCTTATCTCGGCATATTTATTCAACAATATTTTTGTTTTTGATCAGATAAGCAGTTACATATTATTTTTTACTATTCTGGCTTATGTGCATTCTCGCGCGCCGGAAACACCAATGTTTTGGTGGGATAAAATTTCAACAAAAATCAAAAAAATACTTGAGAGTGAGAAATTAAAACCCGTCATAGAGGCATTAATATTAATTTTGGCGATAACGATTGTATATTTTGTTATTTATGCGCCGTGGCGGCAAAATAAGGATTTGTTGGCGGTTTTGAAATTAAATAATGGAGGAAAGATAGGAACTATTGAAATTTACGCCAAACCTCTGGCTGGATATGGCATGGGCTTTTCCGAAAGTTTAGAGCATATATCGCAGGCAGCCATTAATGTGGCGGCCAATCCAAACGCTTCAGGAGAGCTGAAGCAGAAATTATTTGATACGGTGGATAAGGCTTTTGTAAAACATTTGGCAAGAGTTCCCAATGATGCCCGTTATCGGCTTTTCTATGGAATTTTTCTTTCCAGATTTGGCTGGTATGGCAAAGCCATTGAACAATTGACAGAAGCCAAAAAACTTTCTCCCAATAAACAGCAAATATATTTTGAACTGACAAGCAATCTTCTTCTTGACGGCAAGTTCACAGAAGCTTTACAGGCGGCTAAAACCGCTTATGAATTAGAACCATCGTACGAAGAAGCCAAATTTATTTATGGTTTAACTCTTCTTGCTTCAAATAACAAGTCTCTTTCGGATGAAATTTTGAAAGGCATGCCGGAATCAAAAATTATTTTTGATGATAGATATATCACGGTGTTGCTGGCCCTCAAAAAGTTTCCGGAAATTATTGAAGTAGCTAAGAAAAGAGTTGAGCTTGACTCTGGCAATATGCAGCACCGAATTACGCTTACTGCCGCCTACTTGCAAGCGGGAAGAAGAGGGGAGGCAGTGCAAGAAATACAGAATATTATAAAATTAGACCCGTCTTTTAAGGAGAAGGGAGAATATTATATAAAGGAGATACAAGCAGGGAGAAATCCGTAAAAGTCAAAGGGCACCTTCTCCCAGAGGATGACCCTTGAAGACCCTGCCCCAAAGGGTCATCCTCAATTTCCTTGCATTATTTTTGTAATATGCTACACTTGTGCGGTGTGAGTGTGGCAATAGTAATTTCCACACAAATGAATGTCTGCGAAAGGTCGCTAGTAATAGCGATTTTTCGTTGATATTTTTTTATTTTCATTTATACTTAGCATGTATCGCGGCGCGGGTGGCGGTTCGCACTCACATAGACATTTGTTTTGGAGATCGCTTCCGCCATCCACGCGGCGACATAAAAAATAATTTTTGAAAATAAAAAATTTCAAAAATTATTTTTTAAAAGTTATCCCCACATTTTTGCAAAAAATCATTTACTTAAAAATTTTTTAGAGCGATAATTAACTCAAGGTCGATCATTCCGAAAAATTTAAAATAAATTTTTATCGGAGTAAGCGCGCTTAAAAATAATTTATCCTGCGTCTGCAGGGTCTTTCACTAAAATGGCAAAGAAAAAAAAAGCAACAAAGAAGAGGAGAGCTTAATCTCTTTTCCCACTTAACAAAAATTCCGCTCTACGCGGAGTTTTTGTTTTTGTGATAATATGACTTTATTATGTCATTTTTGAACAAAATATTTGGAGATTCGAGTAAAAGATATATAAAAGAAATATCGCCTTTAATTCCCAAAATAAACGGCTTTGAGGAAGCTATTTCTAAATTGTCTGATGAGGAATTAAAAAATAAAACTACTGAATTCAAAGAAAGATTAAAAAAAGGAGAAACACTTGAAAATATTTTGCTGGAAGCTTTTGCTTGTGTGCGGGAAGCAGCTAAAAGAACTTTAAATGAAAGACATTTTGATGTCCAACTTTTGGGCGGTATGGTGATGCATCAGGGGGGCATCGCTGAAATGCGCACTGGAGAGGGCAAAACTTTAGTAGCCACTCTGCCGGCCTATCTTAACGCTTTGGCCGGCAAAGGAGTGCATGTGGTGACGGTCAATGATTATCTTTCCCGCCGCGATGCTGTTTGGATGGGGGAAATATATAATGCCCTGGGACTTACCGTATCGGTAATTGCTCATGAGTCAAGCTTTTTATATAATGCAAATATTGAAGCTAAAATTCAAAATTCAAATATCAAAAATCAAAATGAGGAAACACTAGATAAAGAAAGAGATGAGAAAGGCAGTTTTAAAATAGTGCATGAATTTTTAAAACCTTGCAGCAGAGTGGAAGCATATGAAGCCGATATTACTTACGGCACCAACAGTGAATTCGGTTTTGATTATCTGCGCGACAATCTTGAATATAAATATGAAAGTGTCAGGCAAAAAAGGCATCACTTTGCCATCGTAGATGAAATAGATTCTATTTTGATTGATGAGGCCAGAACGCCGCTTATTATTTCCGCGCCGGCGGCGGAATCCGACTCTTTATATAAAAAATTTGCTTTGGTGGCGAATAAATTGAAAGAGAATGAACATTACAATGTTGATGAAAAAATGCACGCCGTGCTTTTAACTGATGAGGGCATAAGCAAAGCGGAAGAAATTTTGGGTTTGGGAAATATTTATGCCGAGGGGGGCATAAAATTGGTGCATCATCTGGAAACCGCCATTAAAGCCAAAGCTCTCTATCATATTGATAAAGATTATGTGGTTAAGGAAGACGAGGTGATTATTGTTGATCCCTATACGGGCCGGCTACAACCGGGCCGGCGCTGGTCAGAAGGTTTGCATCAAGCCATTGAAGCCAAGGAAAATGTCAGCGTCCAAAAAGAAAGCCGGACTTTTGCCTCCATCACCTATCAAAATTATTTCAGGATGTACGAAAAACTTTCGGGCATGACCGGTACCGCCATCACTTCTTCTGAAGAGTTTTACAAAGTTTACGGCCTCAACACTATAGCCATACCAACCAATAAACCGGGCGCTAGGGCAGACAAAAATGACCTCATTTTCCAGACCGAAAAAGGCAAACTTTTGGCTATCGCCCAAAAAGTGAAAGAGCTTCAAAAAAATGGCCAGCCAGTCCTGATTGGCACAATCTCTATTGAAAAGAATGAACTGCTGGGAGAATATTTGAAAACGGCAGGTGTTAATTTTGAAATGTTGAACGCCAAAAATCACGAAAGAGAAGGAGAAATTATCGCTCAGGCTGGCCGGTTTGGCGCTGTAACGGTGGCCACCAACATGGCTGGCCGCGGAGTTGATATAAAACTCGGAGGCGCTCCTTTCAATAAGGAGGCCCATGAGAAAGTTAAAAGTTTAGGCGGTCTTTTTGTTTTAGGTACCGAGAGGCATGATGCCAGGCGCATAGACAACCAACTTCGCGGCCGGTCCGGCCGTCAAGGCGACCCCGGAGAAACTCAATTTTTTGTTTCTATGGAAGACCATATTATGAGAGTTTTTGCCGCTGATACGGTCAAAAATATGATGGGCCGTCTGGGCATTCCCGAAGATGAAGCCATTGAAAATCGGCTGATTACCAAATCTCTGGAGAGCGCTCAGGAAAAAATAGAGGGCCTCAATTTTGACGCCCGCAAGCATATTCTTGAATATGATGATGTTTTAAATTTTCAGAGGAAAACTTTTTACGAGCGCCGCCGAAAGATATTGACAGAAGAGAAAGATGAAAAAATCCGCAGTCTAAAATTGCAGACTTTTGATATGTTTTGGGTGGAACATCTAGAGATGATGGATTATTTGCGCGGTTCGGTTAATTTGCGGGCTTATGGCCAGAGGGACCCGCTGGTTGAATATAAAAGAGAAGGCCTGAAGCTTTTTAAAGAAATGGAACAAAATGTTGAAAATACTATTGAAGAAAATTTAAAGAAGCTTACGGAACAGCTGGGAGTGTCGGTGGAAGCTGCGGAGGTGCAGAATCAAGCTCTTAAAATTACGACCTCACCCCCAGCTCCTCTCCTTGTGAAGGAGAGGGGAGAAGGAGGAAAAAAAATTGGGCGCAATGATCCTTGTCCTTGTGGCGCAATAAATCCTAGTACTGGCAAAGTCTATAAATATAAACAATGCGGATTAATCAACGCTCCTCATCATAAGAAATCATAAAAATTTTTTAATTTAAGCAAAACTTTCTTTCGGATTCTTGGTATGTCGTTTCTGCTATTTGGAGTTATATATCTTCTGGTAATAAGGAGTGTCAAAGGGCATCTTTGACACTTTAGGCCAGCTTTCTTTTTGTGTGGATTTTGGTTAAAATGTGAACATGACAGAAATAAGAATTATTAAAAAACCGATAACAAGAGTTGAATTAAAGAAAATTGCCGAAAAAGGATTTGGCGATATGGTAAAAGCGGTGGTTGATGTGGAGCAAGAGATTATGGCAGTTGGAGGAGAGTTGCATGCGGATATGGAGACCCTGCTTATGGAAAATGAAAATTCTTTGAGAAAAGACACTTGGGGCATTAACCTTTATCTGGAAAATTTCGAGGAAGATTTTGTTGAATTTGACTCAATGATAAATTTAAAGCCGGCGCTTGGAAACAAGACACGAAATGTTGAAGATAAAAAAACGCGGGAAAAAATAAAAGAAATTGTAAATAAATTAATTATTAAGTAATGAGTGAGATAACACATAAATATTTGGCAAATGGCAGGTGGTTCGCTTTTTCCCTAGCCGAACAAATGGGCAATATTGGAAGCGAGGTTTCGCGAACAAGAATACAAGAAAACAAAAACCCGGAACTTTTTAAAAAGGCGGCAGATAGAGCTTTGGAACTTTTTGATTTAACTCTTTCTGATAAAAGATGGTTTGGTCGCTTGCGTGAAATTGGTAGGGCTAGAGATGTGTTTTGTGACGCGATTTTAGGGGGCAAAGAATATGGCACTAATCTCAAAGATTTGCAAAAGTATTTTGATTATTTTGGCATAGCGGCAAGATTGCGTGTGGTATAATGACCTAATGAGCATTTTTAATATAGATATTGTTGAATTGGTGAGAGTGGTAGGGTATCTGGGACTTTTTGTTATTATATTTTCCGAATCGGGAGTTTTTTTTGGTTTCTTTTTGCCCGGCGGGTCGCTTCTTTTTACGGCCGGGCTCTTGGCTTCACAGGGATTATTTAATGTATACTGGCTGATTCTGGTGGTGGGCGTGGCGGCTATACTGGGAGACAATGTTGGCTACTGGTTTGGTTCTAAAGTGGGACACAGGATTTTTAATAAAGAGGACTCATTGTTTTTTAACAAAAAATATTTGGATAAAACCAAAGAATATTATGAAAAATACGGGGCCATGACGGTGGTTATTGGACGTTTTGTGCCGATTGTCAGGACTTTTGCGCCTATTTTGGCTGGGGTAGGAGGAATGAATTATAAGAAATTTTTAATTTTTAATATCATAGGAGCGCTTCTTTGGGCGGTGGGTTTGTCTCTTTTAGGGTTTTTCTTGGGCTCATCAATACCCGGCATTGAAAAATATATTATGCCAATTATTTTTTTAATCATTTTTCTCTCTATTTTGCCTATAATTTTTAATCTAGCATTCAAAAAAAGACATAGTTTTCCACTATTTTAGCCCTTGCTGTTTTTATTGTGTTAAAATATAGAAGCAGGTTAAAGGGATAAAAAATTTCTCTTCTGCATTTATGCCTCAAAAAACCATACAGTTAACTTTTTTTATAGTGCTGACTATAGGTCTTTTGGTTTTGTTGTTTTTTATTCTTAAACCTTTTCTTGGTGTCATATTTATTTCCGGAGTTTTTGCTATTACTTTTTACCCTTTATATGAAAGGTTAATTGAAAAATTTGATGGCAGGAAGAAATTAGCCGCCTTGGCCGCCACCCTTTTAATCCTTGTTTTTATAATTATTCCGATTGCAGTTATGTCAACTTTCCTCCTAAAGGAAGCGGCTGGTTTGTACAATTCCATGGCTTTTTGGGGGGGTTCTCAAGGTTTTATTTCTCAGGCAAACGTCCTGGTTAATAAAATAAACTCTTTATTTCTGCCCGGTCTGATTGATTCTCAAGTCAACTTGGAATTATATGCCCGCAATATATTAAACTGGATCATCGGGCATTTTGATTCTATCTTTGCCGCGGTTTTCGGAGGCATTTTGAATTTTATATTGATGCTCGCTTCTCTTTACCACCTTTTCATTTTTGGGGATAAAATAAAAAAGGGCCTGCTGGTCTGGAGTCCTCTGTCCGATGAACATGACGAGGAGTTTATCCAAACATTGAGATCTTCGGTTGACGCTGTTTTGCGCGGACGAATTTTGGTTTCCTTTATTCAAGGTGTTTTTGTCGGGATTGGTTTTGCTGTTTTTGGGATTGGTTCGCCGGTGCTTTGGGGTTTTGTGGGTGGCGTCGCTTCTCTCATACCAATATTGGGAACTTCAGTGGTGGTGGCGCCGGCGGTGGTTTATTTGTTTTTGTCTCACAGTATTGGCGCGGGCGTGGGGCTTTTAATATGGGGAGCCATTGTCGTCGGTTTGGTCGATAATATTATTCCGGTTGTTTTTTTGAAAGACAAAATAAAAGTTCACCCGATGGTCGTTCTCTTTTCTATGCTGGGCGGCATAGAAGTTTTTGGCGTCATTGGATTTTTGATCGGTCCGGTGGTAGTCAGCGCCTGCATCGCGCTGATGAAGATTTATCCTTCCATTATGTCTTACAATAATCAACAAACCTAAGCAAAATAAAGTGGCCAGTTTTAAATTACCAAGTGTTTTAATGTTCGGCTGGGAGTTCCCGCCGTTTAACAGCGGTGGCTTGGGAGTCGCTTGCGAAGGTCTTTCTAAAGCTCTGGTTTCCAGCGGGGTTGACCTCACTTTTGTTTTGCCTTTTAAAATTCCTATTTCTGCTCCTTGGTGTAAGTTTGTATTTGCTAATGAATCAACCGATTTTATGAACGAAATTCAAATCAGGAGTTTATTTGCCGGCTATGCCAGCCACACAAATTCTAAAGAAGTTAAAAAATATGGTCTGCCGGCGTCTATATCGGGAGATTTGATGGAAAGAGTAATGTCTTACGCGCTGGCCGCGCCAGCCATTGCCAGGAAACACAAGCATTCTGTCATTCATGCCCATGACTGGCTTACTTATCCAGCCGGAATTGCGGCCAAAGAAATTTCCGGCAAGCCGTTTGTTGCCCACATCCACGCCACCGAATTTGATCGGAGCGGCAGCGATAAAATCAATGCCGATATTTATAATATAGAGCTTGAAGGTTTTCGTCAGGCGGATGTTATTGTGGCCGTTTCCGAAAGAACCAAAAATAAAGTGGTCAATAAGTATGGAATCTCAGCCCAAAAAGTGAAAGTGGTTTACAATGGCGTTGAATTCAACAACAACTCGGCAATGATTGAACATAATTTGGATAAGTTAAAGCAAAATGGCAGTCAAATAGTTTTATTTGTCGGCCGCATCACTTTGCAAAAAGGCCCCGATTATTTTGTTTCCATGGCGGAAAAAGTGCTCGCTTACGAGCCCAATACTTTTTTTGTGGTCTCCGGCAGCGGCGATATGGAAGGGGAGATGATTAGAATGGTGACCAGCCGCGGCCTGTCTGCCAGATTTATTTTCTGCGGATTTTTAAGAGGTGAGGAATTGGCCAGGGTTTACAAAGCGGCTGACATGTTCGTGATGCCGTCAGTCTCCGAACCTTTCGGTTTGGTGCCGCTGGAGGCCATGATTTCACAAGTGCCGGTGCTGGTTTCCAAAGAATCCGGAGTCAGTGAAATACTATCCACTGCCCTAAAATCCCATTTTTGGGATGTTGACGACATGGCAGACAAAGTGATAAGTGTTTTGCGGCATAAAAAATTTAAAAATCATTTATCTGAAAACGGGCGGGAAGAAGTGAAAGCTATCCACTGGAAAAAAGCGGCGGAATCTTTGATTTCAGTATATAATTCTTTAGACAATGCCTTCAGTGTGTTTTTATTTCCAGGTTCACCAGCCCTTGAGAGTGCGCAAGTATCGCATTTTTGATGTGGGCCAAAACAGCTCCTATTTCAATGACGAGAGCGGTACTAGTTTAGACAACAAAGCTATTATTGAAAAAGTAGCTCGTAAATGTTATCTGCCGGCTAATGCAGTTCTGTTCGAAAATATAAAAAATAATCCGGAATTCAAAATCAGTTTTTCCATTTCTGGCGTGGCTCTGGAGCAGTTTGAAAAATACAAACCGGAAGTGATAGATTCATTCAAAGCTTTGACGGATACCGGTAATGTTGAACTTCTTTCGGAAACTTATCATCATTCTTTGGCCTCTATTTATAATGAAGAAGAATTTATAAATCAAGTTGGGCTTCATCGCAAAAAAATCAGAGACTTGTTTGGAGTGACCCCATCTGTTTTTCGCAACACTGAGCTCATCTATTCAAACGAAATAGCTAAAATAGCGGAGAAAATGGGCTACAAAGGCATTTTGGCCGAAGGGGCTGACCATATTTTGGGCTGGCGCAGCCCCACTTTTATTTACAAGCCGGTTGGCACTGAAAATATAAAACTTTTGCTCAAACATTACCGTCTTTCCGATGATGTAGCTTTTAGATTTTCCCAAAAAAGCTGGGAGGGATGGCCATTGACAGCGCCCAAATTTGCCGACTGGGTTTCTTCTCATAACGGCAATGGCGATACCATAAATCTTTTTATGGATTACGAAACTTTTGGCGAGCACCAGTGGGAAGACACAGGCATTTTTGAATTTCTGAAATATCTGCCATCCGAAATTTTAAAAAATCCTGATAATAATTTTGCCACTCCGTCGGAAGTTATAGGCAGATATGAAGCCAAAGGGGAACTGGATGTGCCTTACTATGTTTCTTGGGCCGACACCGAACGTGATTTGTCGGCTTGGATATCAAATGACCTCCAAAAACAAGCTTTGGAAACGGTTTATGCTTTAGGAAAAGAAATAGTCCATATTGATGATTTGGATCTTCTGGAAGATTGGCGAAAATTGCAGACTTCCGACCATTTCTATTATATGTGCACCAAGTGGTGGAATGACGGCGATGTCCATAAATATTTTTCTCCCTACGAATCGCCCTATGAAGCTTTTATTGCCTATATGAATGTGATGCAAGATATGCGCCTGCGTCTGACTGACGCTCAAAAAAAACAAGAGCACGGCGTCTCTCTCCACCGAGTTCGGCCACTGAGATTTAGCGAAGTGTAATTTAGAGCTTGACAGAAGTTTATCTTTAGGTAAACTTTAATATATGTTAACTAAAATAAGAAATAAAATAATAGGCCTTAAGGATCTGAGGTTAAACACAAGTAGATATATTGATCGCTTAGGTAGAGGTGAATCTTTTACTGTTGTTCGCCGATCAAGGCCTGTTTTTAATATGATTCCTTTTGATGAAGATAATGACAATTTATGGGAGACAGTCATTGATTTCACTGAGATAAATAAAAAAGGAGTTTCAGCAGAAAAGGTATACAAAATGATAAAGAAATTTAATGAACAAAATCCTTAAGTCACTAATAAAATTTTCCCCCAAAGAAAGATTGCAAATTCAACAAGACGCATTATTGATTACAAATAGAGAATTTCATACCCTTAACATTAAAAAACTGAAAGGTTTTGGCGGTTTATATAGAGCAAAAAATGGAAAGGCTCGAATTGTTTTTTATATGAACGAAAAAGAGGTAAAAATAATAAAAATCGATAGAAGAAACGATAACACTTATAAAAATTTGTAAAAAATGAAAATTTGAGGGTGACCCTTTGGGGCAGAATCCTCAAGGGTCACCCTCTGGGAAAGGAATTGGTTTTCCCCCTCTTAAGATAAGAGGGGATTGGGGAGTTATGTTAAAATAATCTCATGGCTCGCTCAATGGTTTTAGGGAATGGCAACATGTTGGTGTGCTTGGATAAATTTGGCCAAGTGCGGGATTTTTATTTTCCTTATGCCGGACAGGAAAATCACATTGGCTCCAATCAAATGCACAAGATTGGGGTTTTTGCGGATGGCCGAATGCATTGGATTGACAACGGGGAATGGAAGATTGACATAAAATATGAAAGGAATTCCATGGTTTCCAAAACGGAAGCTTTCAATGAAAAAGCCAGAATTTCCATCCAATCGGACGATATTGTTTACAACGAAAAAAATATTTTTTTGAGGAAAATCACTTTGAGCAATAATGATTCCAGAACCCGTCAGCTGAAAATATTCTTTAATCAGCAATTCAAAATAGGGGACACCAATCACGCCGATACCGCTTATTTTTCAAGCACCATTGAGTCCATTATTCATTATAAAGGCAGAAGAGTTTTCCTGGTTGGAGGCATGTGCGGCAACAAACCTTTTGATGATTACAGCATCGGTTTTTGCGGCGCTGAGGGCAAAGAAGGCACCTGGAAGGATGCCGAAGACGGCAGTCTTTCCAAAAATTCTATTGAGCACGGGGTAGTGGATTCCATTATCGGCTGGAGCAAAGATGTCCCCGGTAACGGATCTGTCGTTTTGTATTATTGGGTGGCGGCGGCAGAAACCTATAAGGAAGTATGCGAGCTGCTGGAATATATTTTTGAAAAATCTCCGGAACATCTGGTGGAAACAACCAAAGATTTTTGGCAGGCTTGGGTCAGTCAGGTTGAAGTGTCATTTTCCGGGCTGTCCGACCGGGCCAAAAATTTATTTTATGATTCGCTTTTGGTGATGAGAGCTCATTCAGACAATGGTGGTGGCATTCTAGCCTCAGCTGATTCAGGCAATGTCCAATATGGCGGTGACACTTATGGATATATCTGGCCAAGAGACGCCTGTTTTACCGCTTGGAGTTTTGACTTGGCCGGGTTTTATGATGTTTCCAAAAGATTTTATGTCTTTGCCAATGATATTTTAACGGAAGAAGGTTATGTCTTGCACAAATACCAGCCTGATCACTCTCTTGGAAGTTCATGGCATCCTTGGGTCAAGGACGGCAAGCGTCAGCTGGCCATTCAGGAGGATGAGACAGCTATTCTTTTGGTTGGCCTTTGGGAGCATTATATAAGAGCCAAAGACCTGGAATTTATTGAAAGCATTTATAACAGCTTTATAAAAAAGGCGGCTGAGTTTATGATTCATTATCGGGATGTTTCCACCGGCTTGCCTTTACCAAGCTATGATTTATGGGAGGAGCAATACGGAGTTTTGCCGTTTACAGCTTCTGTTGTTTACGGGGGCCTTATCTCGGCCGGCCATTTTGCCAAGATTTTAGGCAAAGAGGAAGATACCAAAAGATTTTATTCAGAAGCAGAATCTTTGCGCAAAGCCATTATTTCCCTTTTGTGGAACGAAGAAGATAAATATTTTTTCAAGCTGATTGGCGACAAGCTGGAAAAGAATGCAAACTTAGATGCCAGCAATTTTTACGGCCCATTCCGTTTTGGGGTTCTGTCTCCCGACGACCCCAGAATGAAAGAGGCATTTAAAATTTTAGCGGCTCGCTTGAACAAAGGCATCAATATCGGCGGTTTTGCCCGCTACGAGGGGGACAAATATTCCCACATTGAAGGTTCATCAACCGGCAATCCATGGTTTGTCACTACTCTCTGGTTAACCCAGTATAAAATAGCAGTTGCCAATTCTATCACTGAACTCCAGGAGACGGCCAAAGATATAGAATGGACGGCTAAGTTTGCATGGTCTGGTATGCTATCAGAACAGCTGAACCCTTATACCGGCGACCCGTTATCGGCCACTCCTCTAACCTGGAGCCATGCTGAGCTGGTTCGCACCGTTATTGAATATGATAAAAAAATAAAATCTCTGAACGCGCCTAAAACCCCATGAGTTTATTTAAAAAGAAAATTACGGCGATAACCCATAATGGCGATTTTCACAGCGATGATGTTTTTGCCTGCGCCGCACTTTTGCTTTGGGCGGAAAAAACAGACAATAAAATTAAAATAATTCGGAGTAGAGAAAAAGAAATTATAGAAAAAGCTGACATGGTGGTGGATGTGGGCGGAATTTTTGATCCAGAAAAAAATAGATTTGATCATCATCAGAGGAACGGAGCCGGAAAGAGGGAAAATGGCATACCTTACGCTTCTTTTGGTTTAGTTTGGAAAAAATATGGGGAGGAAATTTGCGGTGACCAAGAAATTGCCGATAGAATTGAGAAAGAACTTGTAATGCCGATAGACGCCAGAGACAGTGGCGTAACCATTTCTGTTCCTAATAATGATTACAATATTTATGATTATAGGATAGGCAATATAATAAGCGCTTTTAATTTGGTCCCTGAGGAAAATGAAAAATTGCTTGGTGAACAATTTGAAAAAGCGCTGCAGTTTGCCAAGGAGATATTGCTCAGAGAAATGGCTTGGGCCGGGGCTTTAATAAACGGAGAGAGAGAAACATTAAAAGCAATCAAAGAGCAAAATGAGCCGGAAATTTTAATTTTAGATAAAAATATGGAATGGCACGAAGCGGTCTCTCAGAATAAAAATATAAAGTTTGTTATTTATCCCCAAAAAGAGGAGCAGGAATGGTGCATCCAAACTGGCAGGAATAATCTGGATAATTATATAGACAGAGTTAAATTTCCGGAAAATTGGCGCGGCCTTAGAGATGAAGAACTGGTAAAAGCTTCCGGAATAAAGGAGGCGGTATTTTGCATTAACGGAGGATGGTTCGCGGTTGCCAAAACAAAAGAAGGGGCGATAGAGATGGCAAATAAGGCATTAAAAATTTATAATTGACCTTATTGACCCAATCGTCTAATCTGTATTTATGGAATATAAACCCACTATAGGTCTTGAAGTACACGCTGAACTGAAAACTGATACTAAAATGTTCTGTTCATGCAAGAACGATACGGATGAAAAAAACCCCAATGTGAATATTTGCCCAATTTGCACCGGCCAGCCTGGTACTTTGCCAGTTATAAATAAAGAAGCGGTCAAGCAGGTTTTAAGAGTAGGGCTTGCAGTGAAAGGGGAACTGGCTGATTTTTCTGAATTTGACCGCAAAAATTATTTCTATCCGGATATACCAAAAGGTTATCAAATCAGCCAATACAAGCATCCGCTTGTGTCTGGCGGCGAACTTGCTGGAGTTAAAATAACCAGAATTCATCTGGAAGAAGACACGGCCAAATCTATTCACCAAGGCGAAAATAGTTTGGTTGATTTCAATCGGGCCGGAGTACCTCTTTTGGAGCTAGTGACAGAACCGGTAATGCATTCATCCGGCGAAGTTGTTAAATTTGGTCAAGAACTGCAGCTTCTTTTGCAATATTTGGGGATAGCCGAAGCTAATATGGAGAAGGGAGAAATGAGGCTTGAAGCCAATATTTCACTTGCCCCGCGAAGTCTTGACGAAGTGGGGGTGAAAAAATTGGGAACTAAAGTAGAAGTAAAAAACCTAAATTCCTTTCGTTCTGCTGAAAGAGCCATAGAATACGAAATTAAAAGACAAACTGAACTTTTAGAAGAGACCGAAGGCGCTGAACGAAGTGAAGTAAAAAAAGTGGTTCAGGAGACCAGGGGTTGGGACGACAAAAAACAAATAACATTTTCACAAAGGTCAAAAGAAGATTCCCATGACTACCGATATTTTTCAGACCCTGATTTACCTAAACTTAAATTAAGCGAGCTCCCTGAATTTAGCGAAGAAATTTTGCGTCGTGAAATAAAAGAGACCCCAGTCCAAAAAAGAGAGAGATTCAAAAAAGATTATGGCTTAAAAGAGAGTGATGTTATTTTTTATATTTCTTATCCCAAATTTGGCGTTTTGTTTGAAGAAACTTCAGTTGATCTAGATCAAAAAGATTTTCAGTTACTCTCTAATTATATAGTGAGTGATATCGCGAGTTTTGGCAAAAATGGGTTCTCTATAAAACCCAAACATCTTTCAAATCTTATCTCTATGGTTGTTGCTGGAGAAATTTCTTCTCGTGGAGCCAAAGGTATACTTGGTAAAATGATAGAAAATGAACGAGATCCTAAAATCATAGTGGAGGAAGGGGGGTTATTTCAAAAAAGTAATGAGGAAGAACTCACCAAGGTGGCAAGCAAAATAATATCAGAAAATCAAAATGTGGTTTTGGAATACAAAAGTGGCAAAGCTTCGGCCCTACATTTTTTAATTGGTCAGGGAATGAAAACTACCGGTGGTTCGGCTAATCCCCAAAAACTTAAAGATATTTTTGAAAAAATTATCACTCAAACAGGCTTAAAATAAGGGCTCTTTAGCCACACTAGTGGAAACAAAATCCTTATATTTAACCCAGTCTTTGAATTGTTTTAAGATTATATCAGTGACAAGAAGGTCTCCCCATCTGTTTGAACCAATGTAATCTTGATAGCTTGAATATGGATATTTATCATAATTGTTCGTCCACTCCTTAATTTCCTTTGGGTTCTTGTGGATATAGGCGGATAGGTGCAAAAGTTGATTATTATTTTCAACCAACACTGCCCCGAAGGGTCCTTCAAAAACATGACCTTTTTTATTATACTTGGCATTAAAATATTTGCTGTAAGCGGTCAGGATTCGGTGCATATAGACAGAGAGGATACGATCCTCTAAATTTTTAATCAAAATATGAAAATGATTTGGCATTAAAGCAAAAGCCACTAGCTCAACATTTCTTTTTTTAAGTATTTCTTCTGTTCCGCTCTTTTTGGCACTAAAATTAAAAGAACCGCTTTTAATAAAGGCCTTAGTGTACCAAGATATGTTATATATTTTGATAGGGGATTGGAAATGGGTGATTAAAAATATAAATCTTATTCGATCTTGTTCATCAATAAATATTTTTTCTTTATTAATTCCTCTGCCAAATATATGATAGTGCTCATTCTCCGCAAAATTTTCGTATCTCATAGTGCATTTATTATAACAAGGGGACTCCTGTTTAATTTTTATCTTGTGGATAACTACTAAACGCTCAGCGTCTAATATTAGACGCTGAGCGTTTAGTATAGATTTTTGTATAGAAATATTGTAAAATGTTATATAGAAAATGTTGTATAGCGGTGTTATTAAATGTAGTTTTTTATGTAAGATTGAGCTAATTTAAAATCCAATTATTGTGCCAGCTAGTCTTTTGTTTAATATTGGACCAATTGGAATAAAAAAAGAAATCTTCTTTATAATTTTGCAAAAGGTTTAATCTTATTTGATCGGAGAGAGAAGGAAGTTTTTGCTTCAAAATCAAATTTGTAGAGAATCTATAAAGAAATAAAATCTGAATTGGTTCATTATATAAAAAAATCACAGCAAATTAGCAATCTAATTATGCCGCACTTAAAATAAAAAAGAAGGGAAAAATAAGAAAGGAAGATGAATTTTGATTAAAAGTTTTGTTGTATTTTCTGAAACTGAAATGGAATATCTAAAAACTAAAATCCAATAATTTTAAAACCATATTTTTTTTATTTAAATTACCTAATTGTTTAGAAAAATTTACTTTTTTTCTTTCACTCTTTCTCTACTGATTTTCTTCTAAGTGGCGAACAGCCAACTTGCGAATCTCATTCTTTTTCTTTTTTATGATGAAAATATTACTCTCAATCATTTCCAATACTTTGTCAATGTCCTCCAATTTATAGACTCTGTAATTATTAAAGGGATGGCGGTGGGCCTTGAGCTTGCCGGACTTGTCCCAATTTCTAAGGGTGATCTTAGACATACCTAATATATTAGAAGCGTCTTTAATTGTTATATATTTATTCATATTATTATTTAAAATCAATAAAAATTAAACATTATTAAACCTATATAAACATTATAATATAATTGTGAATAAATATGCAAGTTTAGTAATGTGGATAATTCTTAAAACTCTTTAATAAGAGTTTTAAGAATTTTTTTAATTTAAAATTTATTATTTATTAATGAATAAATAGCTGATTATACATTGATTAACCAATGTCTGTTTTGTTAGTAATTTAATATGATATTTTGAAATTAGAAATTGTTTGAAAATTAGAAACTAAAAATTTTAAATTTATTTTAAATTATCCCCACCTTTTTTATTCATCTCGGCAAGCCGAGATAGTATAATATGTGTGTGAATAAGTCTCTTTATTTGAAAGGTAAAAAATACATCTCGGCAAGCCGAGCTGCTGACATCACTGGTTATGCCAGTGATTATATCGGACAACTTTGCAGAGCAAAAAAAATCACTGCTAGTTTGGTTGGTAGAAGCTGGTATGTTTTGGAAAATGAAATTTTGGATCATAAAAATAAAAATCTACTAACCCATAAGAAAACTCTCAAAACTCGCCGGCTAAAAAAAAATGGTCTAGAGATAAAATCAGAGAATCAGGTTGAAAATCTAGAAGAAGAAAAAGATAAAAATAAAGAAAAAAGTAAGTGGGAAAAAGTTGCTGTATTTGACGACAATATGGTTTCGGAGGACTCCTTTTTACCAAGGGAATTACTGACGGAAAAAAAGGTAAAATCGCGTATCTCGAGTACCCGAGATGTCGGAGAGATAAAACCCTTGTATTATAAGGATGATAAAGAATTATTTCCGGTTTTAGAAAAAAAATTTGATATAAGGACGGCAAGATACATTGCTCTGAGTGGTGTTGAGGAAGCGATAAAAAGGTCCCCAAAGAGGTCTAGCTTTGATAAGTTTGTTATAAATACCAGCGTTATTACCCTTGTTTTATTGCTTACAGGAGTCTTTATTTTTGGTAAAGAAAATTTCAAAAATCCAATCCCAACTCATTTTGGAGGTCAAGTCAAGGAAGAAATATCTTTTTTGTATAGTCCTTATATAAATAAATTTCAAAATGATTTTTCAAAATTTAAAGAGAATATTTCAAATGTAAACCAAAGCAGTAATCAACTTGCTTCTTCTTTGTTTTCTGTCGATGGATGGCAATCTATTTCTGGATGGATGAAAGATACTGCTTATAAAATAGTGAGGCCCTGGTTTTTGAAAGATGGAGGAACTATTATTGTTGAAAATAATATTTCAAATAACTCACTCCAACCCTCTCTTACAACAGAAGAAGAAGGAAGAATAGCTAAAACGGTTTTTGTGGCTGGCTCTGACAAAGAATATGTAGATTTTAAAATTGCAGAATTAAAAAATTGGTTTTTGATTTCGCCTCTGGCGCCGAATGTAAACAGATATTATATATCCAGACAAAATGATGTAATTGTTGGCAGAGCCGGCAGTTCTTCTAGTTCTTCTAGCAGCTCAAGCAGTTCCGGAGCTTCCACTTATCTGGCCCTCACTGATACGCCATCAGCTTTTACAGCAAACAGGATTATTCACACTAATGCGCTTGGCACTGCCCTGACCGATACTGATGGTTTTGTTTTTGACGGCACTAATTTTGGTATAGGCACCACTTCTCCATACGCCAGTCTTTCGGTGGCGGGACAAATTGTTGGCGCCTACTTTACCGGCACCTCCACGGCCACCTCTACTTTTAGCGGCAATTTAGCTATCAATGGCACCGGCACTACCACATCAGCCGGAGGATTTGATATTTCTGACGGTTGTTTCGCTATGGATGGCACCTGCCTCGGTCTGGGCGCCGGCCTGACCGGTAGTGGCGCGGCAAACAGGGCTGCTTTTTGGACAAACGGCGGCAATCTCTCATTTGATAGTAATTTTGTCTGGGACAATAATTCTAAAAATCTCGGTCTTGGCACTACCACTCCTCAATATTTGCTCACTGTCGCCTCCTCCACCGCTCCTCAACTCTCGCTTTCCGCCGGAGCGGGTGTGGCTCAATGGACAATGAGGAATGCAGGCGGTAATCTATACTTCGCCACCACCACTATTGACGGCACAGCCACTTCTACCCTGGCTGCTCTGACTATTACAGCAAACGGATTGGTGGGGGTGGCAACCACAAGTCCGGCCGGAGGATTTGCGGTCGGGACGCATTGTGTGACGGCAGACACAAAACTAAGGAGAAGGAGAAGACGCAAAGGGGCATACATTTATGATGAAGTGATGATCAAAGATGTGGAGCCGGGAGACGAGATTCAATCAATGGACCAGATTACAGGCAAGCTGATTTGGTCGCGAGTGAACGCTTTGATGGATATGGGAATCAAGGATTTATACAAGATTACTACTATTACCGGCAAAAGCATACGCACTACCGCTGTTCATCCGTATTTTGTCCGCACAAAATATCCTCTAAAAACGAACCAAAAGCTTTACAAATTTGAAGCGGATCAATCAGTAAAGATTGAAAACTTCAATCATGATACCGTCATATCAGTGGCAAATCAAGAAAACTCAATCTCGGTCGTAATACCGCGCGAGATAAAACAAAATTTCAAGAAAAGATTTAAAAAATCAGGCAAACTTTATGCGATTTTGTTTGCTATCGGCATAAAAGAAGCTTTGTTGAAGCTCAAATCTACAGTTCACGAGCTTGTTATTGATACCGAGTATATCGGTCATGATAAAATTATTGCTTCTATCATCAAAAATCAATTTGCCGATATTGAAATACATTTCGCTCCAATCGGCAAAAAGTCGCCGGCTCACTTTGCGGCCTGGGGCGTTCATATTGGCAAGAAAAAAGCGGATGAAAAAGTCGGAGCAGACGCGACCGCGCTTTTGGCCCAAACAGAAAACGCCCTTAGAGCTACTGTTTTCTCGCACAAAGACGAGAGTCTGGTTGGCTCACGAGCGCTTCTTGAGAGCAAGTATAGCAAATCTGAAAATCTTGTCAAGGATGGCGTGTGGAGAGTGGCGGGGGATCTGCGAGTCGGCGAATCTGTAGCTGTTATTCACGGGGAGAGAGCCGCTTGGGAAAAAGTAATTGAGATCAAGCGTCTGCCAGCTGAAAAAGTCTATGACATTGAAGTGGAAGGCACTCACAACTTCGTGGGGAACGACATCATCGCTCACAACACTTACCTTGGCGGCAATCTTACCGTGGAAGGTTCGGCCAGTATTCCTAAACTTTCAAATTTGACCGCCAACGGTTTCGTCTACACGGCCGGAAATGATGGAACGCTCAATGTAGCCGCCTCATCTTCCATATTCGGATTTACTCCTCTCTCTTCCTACGACGCTTGGACTCATCCCTTACTTGGTTTGTCCGCCACTACTTCGCAAATACTCATCGGCACTACCACTGCCGCCAGTTATCAACTGACGGTATCTTCCTCCACCTCGCCTCAACTTTCGCTTTCAGCCGGAGCAGGCATTGGCCAATGGACATTTAGGAACGCCGGAGGGAATTTATATTTCGCCACCACAACAATCACCGGAGAAGCCACTACTACCATCTCTGCTCTAGAAATCGCAGGCGGGGGATTTGGAACAACCACAATTCGCGGTTTGGATATTATCGGTCAAGCCACAAGCACATCAAATGTAGGCATCAATCTTTCAGCCGGATGTTTCGCAATCAACGGCATATGCGCGGGCACCGGAGCTGGTTCGGTCGGCGCTTCTACTTTGCAAGGCCAAGTTCCATTTTATGATTCCGTCGGCACAACTTTGACAGCTACATCCTCTCTCTTCATTGCGCAAAGCGGCAATGTCGGTATTGGGACGACATCACCATATTCTCTGCTTTCAATTTCAAACAATCTCAACACCGCCATCAACACGCCTCTCTTCACCATCGCCTCAACCACCGGCGGCACCGCCACCTCAACTCTCTTCACCGTTTTGGCTAATGGCAATGTCGGCATCAGGACGGCGAGTCCTATCTATCCTTTGGAAGTTAATGGCAGCGCCCGCGTTGTAACTAACCTTTATATCGGTACAAGTGGCGATTATCTCAACCGCTCCTCGTCGGACTACATCGGTGTTAGTAATAAATTCTTCATAACCAGTGGTGGCGTAGCGAACGTGCCAGCTTTAGCTATCTTAGGCACTGGTACCGGATTATTTTCACCGGCAGCGAACGTCTTGGGTTTTGTAACCAACCAAGTTGAACGAATGCGAATCACATCTTCTGGCAACGTCGGCATCGGCACCACCACACCTCAATACCGTCTAACTGTCGCATCAAGCACAGCACTCACTGACGGAGCAGGAGTAGCTCAATGGGTGACAAGAAACGCAGGAGGGAATTTGTATTTTGCCACTACCACGGTTGACGGAACAGCGACGAGTTCAATAGAAGCGCTTTCAATAATTGGCGCGACGGGAAATGTGGGAATTGCAAGCTCATCACCTTGGGCTCAGTTGTCAATAAATCCCACGGGCATTCTCGGTCCGGCATTTGCCATAGGTTCAACAACGCAGTGCGTGACGGGAGACACTAGACTTCGACGAAGGCGTCGAAGAAATTCGAAATTCAAAACTCGAAATTCTAAACAAATTCCAAATCCAAATGATCCAAATTCCAAACTTTCGGATTTCGGATTTAGTGCTTCGGATTTGGATACGGAGTATGTTTATGACAACCCAACCATATTAGACATAGAAGAAGGCGATGAAGTTCAATCACTTGATACCAAAACAGGCAAACTTGTCTGGAGCAAAGTCAAGCAAGTAGTTTACACAGGCAAAAAAGAAATTTATAAACTGACCACCGCCTCCGGCAAGTCCATCAGGACGACAAGCGAGCATCCGTACTTCACCCAAACCAAACCAGAAAAACTTCCAGTCAAGCCAAAACTTGGAGTATTTTATGACAACTCAAATATGTTCTATGCTCAGAAAAAAGCGGGCTGGAAAATTGATTTTGCAAAATTGAAGAAAGAACTTTCCAAGTTTTTTGATTTGCAGTTTATAAATTTCTACACAGCTATACCGAAAGAAGGCGATGAGTCCAGAGAGAAGACATTGAAATACATAAGTTTTGTTGAGCCGTATGTTAATTTAATTACCAAACCTCTTAAATACATAAAAACTAATAAGGAAATAAATGGAAAGATGGCAGAGGTGATGGAAAAGAAGGGAGATATGGATGTAGAACTTACTCTTGATGTTACAGAAACCGCAAAAAATCTCGATGCAATACTTGTAGTAAGCGGAGACAGCGATCTTTTGCCGCTTAAGAAATATTCCATAAACAAAGGGAAGAAAATAGCTTTTGCCGGGTTTGAAAATAATATGGCTTGGGAGTTGAGACAGATACTGCATATAAACATAGATGACTACCAAAATGACCTAAACTTGTATCAAAATACGGCAAATGGCGCAGATAAAAAACAAGCCCCAAGCACAGGGCTTGGGGTTGCGTTATTGGATACACTCTATTCCAAGCCGCCATCTTTGTCAAGCGGTGGGGTGTGGACAAAGGTGAAGGGTCTAAAGGAAGGCCAAAAAATAGCCGTATCCGGCAATAAAAGATCTGTTTGGGATGTTATTTCAAAGATTGAAATTATGCCAGAGGAAAAAGTTTACGATATTGAAATTGAAAATACCCACAACTTCGTGGCCAACGGCATCGTCGCTCACAACACCAGTTTTGTTGTGACTAATCAAGGCAAAACAGGGGTTGGCACCACCACCCCGTTTGCTCGATTGGGTATTGAAACTCAAGCCGGAGATATTTGGGGTTTTGCTGTTGGCTCTTCAACCAAATCTCTCCTCTCCGTTTCAACCGAAGGATTTGGCACTACCACTTTAGCCGGTCTTGATATATCCGCAACAGCCACCACTACATCAAATGTCGGCATCAACTTAAGCGCAGGATGTTTTGCTATTAATAATAATTGCGTTGGTGGGGGATCAGGAGTCTCAACATTCCTCGCCTTAACAGACACAGATCAAACTGGATTTACAGCTAATCGAATAATACACACTAACTCCGGTGGCAACGGACTGACTGACACAGACGGCTTCGTCTTTAACGGTAACCTAGGCATTGGCACCACTTCTCCTCTGGCCAAACTCTCTGTCTCCTCATACTCCGATGGAGCATCTGTTGTTCCTCTCTTCGTTGTGGCAAGTTCAACTGGAGCTTCCGCTACATCTACATACTTTATAATTAACTCGGTGGGTAATGTGGGGGTGGGGACGGAAAGTCCTGGTTTGACCACTGGTGTAAATAAATCCTTAACTATTTCCGCTGGAGCTTCGGAGAATGTCCTTTCTTCACTGGAACTGCAGGGAAGCAGAACCACCAACACAAGTTTTGCTCTAATTGATTTTTACCATCAGACGAATCGTGTAGCCAGCATAGCTAGCGCTCGGGCTGGAGCTGATGACGCGGGCGCGCTTGCGTTTCAGACCAAACCAACCGGTGGCGCAATCGCCACAAGAATGCTGATTGATTCCTCTGGTCAAATCGGCATCGGGACAACCACTCCTCAATATCGTCTGACTGTGGCTTCATCAACATCTCTCACTGATGGAGCGGGAGTGGCTCAGTGGATAACAAGAAACGCTGGAGGAAATCTGTATTTTGCCACTACGACAATTACAGGAGAAGCAACGACGACAACTTCGGCATTAACAATAATTGGCGCGACGGGAAATGTGGGGATTGCAAGTTCATCGCCTTGGGCTCAGTTGTCAATAAATCCCACGGGCATTCTCGGTCCGGCATTTGCCATCGGTTCAACCACTCAATGCGTGACGGGAGATACCCTATTAAAAATTCGCAGAAGACGCAGGAAAAAATACACCGATTCTGACGGAGAAGAATTTGAAACAGATGAATACGAAAGTTTGTTTGTTCCGATCAAAGACATCTTGCCTGGAGATGAAGTGCTTTCTTTGAATCAGAAAACCGGCCAATTTGAATATCATATAATAAACGGCCTTTTGGATACGGGCGTTCGTACCGTTTACAGATTGACCACTGAGTCGGGCAGATACATTGAAACTACGGGCACTCATCCGTATTTAGTAAGAGAAAAAATAGGCAGGCCAAAGTCCGGAGCTATGGCATTTATTGATTACGCAAATATAAAATCATGGCTTGTTAAGAGAGGTTTAACTATGAATCTCGAAATATTGATTAGGACTCTTAAAAAAATAGGCATATATGATACCCGCTTCTATTATGGAACAGATGAACGAAATCTAAATCAACCCTCATTCTTTAATTTTCTCAAAAAAGCGGGATATTCAATTATCACTAAACCAGTCCAGTATTTTAAGATTTCTTTGTCTGACCTTTTGGACAATGATCAAAATTCAAGATGGCTGAAGGCCTGTGGAGAAAAAATCAGGAATTCAATACTATCAGAAGCCAAGCGTCTTGATGATCAAGGTATTGAGCTTCTGGAGCCGAAAGCTAATTTTGATGTAGAAATAGCTACAGACGCGCTTCGGTTGGCGGAAGATTTTAATACTCTAGTTTTATTTTCTGGCGATGGCGACTTTGCTCCGCTTATAAAAGATCTTAACGCTTTGGGTAAAAAAGTGGTGATAATTGCCGGAAGGGAAAATCTCTCCGGCGCACTGACTTCTTTGGCCCACAAATATATATTGCTTTCCCGTCTCGGCTGGACGATTGAAGGGCTTTTCCAGAAAATTATTGGCGATAAGAACTCCTATAAAAAACCATACCCCGCTCCGAAAACGGAACGAGGCAGGGGAGAATGTGTCCCAAGTATAGCGAACCTGTTTGGTTTGTCAAGCGTTTCAACAGATTCCAATGTGGATAAGAAATCAATCCTAAAATGGGCTCTGAATAAAGTTGGAATTAGGATTGAGAGAAATTCTCCGCAAATTAAGGATTCTTGGGTAAAAACCTCCGATTTGAAAGAGGGGCAGGAGATTGCTGTTATAGAGACGCAAACAATAAATCATGATGAGGGCAAACTGCAGTCCCTGGAAAATAATTTGAATTTTGAAAAGATAAAGAAAATAGAAAAGCTGGAGGAAAAACAGGTCTACGATATAGAAGTGGAAGGCACGCACAACTTCGTGGCGGGGCATTTGAAATATAAAAAGAGCGGCAAAATTCTTTCTCTTGAAGAAGAACAAAAACTTCTTAAAAAATACAATAATGATCTTAGATCTATGGAGTTTGAACATGAGTGGAATGATGACCCTATTGAATTCGGCGGCATCATCGCCCACAACACTTCTTTCGTCGTGACTAATGGGGGAAATGTGGGGATAGGGACGGCGAATCCGTTGCAGAAACTACACGTAAATGGTACTTTCTTAGTTGGCACACCTAGTGTGCAAAGTGGAGCTGCGGCCGAGATATTTGGTGCTTATGGTACAGCACAAGGCGATGCCAGATCTCAATTATTAGTAAGGTCTAATAGTAGCGACGGGGCTGGTATTTCACTGGGTAATTCTTCTGCATATAATCTTGCAGGTATTAGGGCCATAAGAACAAGTGATACTGTCACAGCTCTTATATTTTGGAACAGAGGAGGAGAAGACCCGGTTGAAAGGATGCGTATTAATAGTCAGGGTAACGTCGGCATCGGCACTACCACAATGTCATCAATTGCACGATTAACCGTCGCTTCATCAACATCACTCACTGACGGGGCGGGCATCGCTCAATGGATAACAAGAAACGCCGGAGGTAATTTGTATTTTGCCACGACGACGGTTGATGGAACGGCGACGACGACAACTTCTGCTCTGACTATTATTGGCGCGACGGGAAATGTTGGAATAGGAGCGACATCTTCTCCTTACGCTACTTTATCAGTTCATGCAGGAGCGGGTATGGATAGTTTTATTATTGGCTCCAGCACCAACACATTTTTCAGAGTCAATCATTTAGGAGATATTTGGATGAGCACAAGCACGGCGACGACAACTATTGTTGGCGGATTGGATGTGGGCAATGGGGCAATCACTTATGATTGGAGTACCGGAGAAACCGCCATTGATAATTTGGTCTTGGGAGCGCAGAGTTTTGATTCCGATGCGGGCATAGTTTCTTGGGCTGATATGCCGGTCACATCTTCCGCTTCTGCCGGCACTATTGAAAGTTATTCCGCCTCAATTGACGGCTTGCCCCTGCTCACTCTTTACAGCGAATCAGACGGAAGCGGGGACACCAAAAATGAGGGTATCGCCATAGGCACAAGCACGCCATACGCGCGGCTAACTATTTGGGCGTCCTCAACCGCTCAAGATTTATTGAATATTGTGAACTCGGCTTCCACCACATTGCTGGCTCTCAATTCTGCCGGTAACCTCGGCATTGGCTCCACCACACCCGGTTATAAAATGTCTGTGGCCGGAAGCGGATATTTTGACGGAGGCACAGTAACGATGGCAAACTTGATTGCCACTTCTTCAATTTCAACTCCGTCTCTCACTCTCACTGGCGCGGCTGTTAATTCACTTCTTTCAACCAACGCCTCCGGCGCTATCGTCGCTACAAGCACTCCGACATTTGGCAATTTTAATGCCACTTCCACCATCGCCACTTCCACCATCGCCGGAGGCTTAGCCATTGAAGGTTCAGGATTTGTTTATGATTTTTCCAGCAATAATGTGGGCATAGGCACAGCGGCGCCCGGCGCTCTCTTTTCTTTGCAAGGGGCGGGAACGGCTAAAGATTTGCTCACTATCGCCAGCAGTTCCATCAGCGGAAATATAATTACTATCAGCCAATGGGGAGGCTTCACTCAAAAAATTTCTTCAAGCACCGCTTTTTCAATCCAAATGGCCAGCGGCACGCCGGTCTTTGAAGTAGATACTACGGCAGGAAGCACAAACGCCGGAGTTGACATAACGGCGGCCACCGGCCAGACGGCCAATCTTTTGAACATGTATTCTTCGGGCGGGACATTTTTGTCAGGCTTTACGGCGGAGGGCGGGCTTTGGATGAATCTTTCAAGCACCACCGCCCTCAATCTTTATGACGGACTGGGCGCCGCTGCCTTTGTGGTTGATTCCACCAATAGCGCCGTCGGTATAGGCACCTCCACTTTGGCTTACGACTTTACAGTTCAAGGCAACCAAGCGTCTACTTATATCGCTCGCATAGACAATGCCAACACCGGCGCTGATGCCGACGGCTTGCTGATTACTCTCGGCGTGGCCAATGCCAGCCGAACCACCGGCAACTATTTCGTGGCCTTTGCCGATGGCACCCAGACGGTAGGAGGCAAAATACAAGGCAATGGCGCCAGCGTGGTCGCTTTCACCACCTCTGCCGCCGACATGGCTGAATATTTTAGAATTTCTGATTTGAATAATAAGCCGAAGTTTGGAGAAATTGTGGCGCTTGATAGGACGAAAGATAAAAGTGTAGTCAGGGCTGGGTCTGTTTCCCAAGGTGGCACCTTAGGAAATGCCCCAAAGGTGCCACCTTGGGAAGCGGAGCCCCTTGGTATCGTTTCCACCAATCCCGGCTTTATAGGCAACGGGCCGATTTGTTTCGTGAATGACGCGGACTGCGACCAAAATTATAACCAATACAATGTTTTGGTTTCTATCGCCGGGCAGGTGCCGGTTAAAATTTCAAATGAAAATGGGGCCATTGAAATTGGCGATTATCTAGCTCTTTCTTCCACTACGCCGGGCGTGGCGGTCAAAATGATAGAGAGCGGATATATTGTCGGGGTGGCGGTGGGCGGAGCCACTTCTACCGCTTTTTATACTCCTGAATCAGATACGGCTTCCTCCACTTCTTATACCGAAGAGACGGTTATGGCTTATATAAAAAGCGGCTGGAGAGAAGTTGAAAGCGCCAAAACTCTTGTTTCTGCGGATGGCGCCAGTGTCATGGATGTGCCAAGCAAGTGGTTTGGTTTGTTTGAATTTTTGAAGCAAATCGGAATGGAAATCGGCAACGGCTTTGTCAAGATAACAAAACTTATTACAGGCAGTCTGGTGGCTGATAAGGTGGAGACCAAAGAGCTTTGCATAGATAATGTCTGCGTCAACAAAGAGCAATTGGCGGCCATGATTGCTTCTTCCGGAATCGCTCCTGCTCCCACCGCTACCACCACTCCAGACACAACGCCTCCAACAATAGAAGAACCAACCCCTTCGACTGACTCAGGGCAAGCAGCTTCCACCACTCCGCCAATAATAGAAGAGCCGATTGCCACTACTACTCCCAACTCCGCTGAAGCTTCGCTGGGCAAGCCGGAAATAATTCCTGAACCAATTCCTGAACCGGTACCTGTTACCGAGCCTCCGTTGGAAACTCCATCGGCAGTAGTGGAACCGACACCTGAACCCATAGTTGAACCGGCGCCATAAACATTAATTTCAAATGATAAATTTTAAATTTATAAAACAAAACCTAACTCCTCAAACTCCTCTTAAGTTAAGAGGAGATTTATGGAAAAATGCATTAGCATTTTTCTTCCTTAAACCCTCCCTTAATTTAAGGGAGGTTTGGAGAGTTAGGAATAGAAATTAATAATAAAAATCCCATGAATAAAAAAACAAAAATAATAATATCAACCGTCATTGCCGTTTTGGTTTTGATATCGGTGATTTTTTGGCAAAAAAATAAAAATCAGCCTAGGGAAGCCATAAACACCGAAGCGGAAGTGGTTAAAAGCGAAGATAATGCGGCCGTCGTCCAAATTGCCAATCATGAAATGATTCAAATCAGATTTTCCTGGGAACAAGACGGCATCAAGTATAACGACGCCTTGAATATTCTGAAATCAGAATATGACAAATTGTCGCTCGAGCAGATAGAAAAAATGAAGCAGGAAAGGTTTGATAATTGGGTAAAAATGGTTAATGAACAAAGCAAGAAGTAAATTACTAATGTCGAATTATTAATGCCAAATCAATGACAAATTCTAAAAATTCAAATAACGAAAATAAATACGATCTAGAAGAAAGAACTGCAAAATTTGGTGAAGATGTTATTAATTTGTGTCGCAATATGCCAAAAAATGAACTTACAAGAAGAATTATTGACCAGCTTGTCGGTTGCAGTACATCAGTTGGAGCAAATTATTGTGAAGCTGATAATGCAGAAAGTCGGAAAGATTTTAAACATAAAATCGGGATTTGCAAGAAAGAGGCTCGTGAATCAATGCATTTTTTGCGCATGGCTTCAATTGCAATTCCTGCCATTGCTGATAATGGGCGAATATTGTGGAAAGAAGCAAAAGAATTAAATTTAATATTTAATAAAATATTTAGAAGTTCGCAATAGCGGTATAATTACTAATTACTAATAACTAATTTCTAATGCCTAATCAATTCCTAATTTTAAAATTTCTGAATTCAGTCATTTGTAAATTGATTAGTAATTTGTCATTAGCAATTCGACATTAATCATGAAATCTCTTAAATATATAATAATACTGGCAATACTTTTAATCCCTTCCATCACTCATGCCGCCAGCAAGTATTGGGTTGGGGGATGCAGTGATACCACTTGGAGCTGTTATAACGCTGGAACG